>OJQD01000599.1_pt1 | contig 10762 bp, 6 predicted proteins | sample 1598691 | NCBI WGS metagenome assembly OJQD01 (sample SAMN03922507, study PRJEB24848) | human gut metagenome | isolation source: stool sample | host: Homo sapiens | place: Germany | collected 2011-11 | reverse complement strand
GATGATGTCTGTATCTGCTTTCGCAGCCGATGCAAGTGTAGACACAGCGCCAAGTGAATATGAACAACTGAAAGCTGATGTTCAACTGGTACAAAGCGTTGAGCTTTCCAATGTTCAGGAATTCGCAGCCGAGAACAAGGACTGGCTCGAAAACCTTGACGCTCGGATTGAAGAGTATTTGAGTGGCTATCCGGAAAGCGAACATGATAGCATTTTGACCGATCTGCGTGGAGATGGCAATGCTCGTTCCGCTTACGACTACTTTGACTCTTATACTTATGGACTGCGAAACGGCTATTACACATATAGTATGGTTCCCAAAATGACGACCAGGCTTTTGCGCAGCTACGCAGAGGCCGGTTGGGAAGAACTATCTAACATTTACTATTATATCGAGAATGACACCGGAAGCTTATATTGGCAATATATGTGTCATTTTGACTTGTTTGTTGAAGCGGACTGGGATATTGAACGCGGTGTCCCTGAAGTAAGCAGCTATGCTGAAATGCTTACCAGACTCTGTAATCCACAATATAATGACGGTTACATTGATTGATTTGGAAACAACTGACGAAGAGGACTATTCAAAAGTGGCATAAGAAATAATATTCCTCTAAACTAAAGAAGCCCCCATTCTGACCGCACATAGCAGTGCGTTGCCAGAATGGGGGCTTCCATATTTGTATTACAGGTTCTGCCGGATGATGCGCGTGATGATGCCCACGGCCACGCCCCGCTCCATATCCAGGCGGGTGACGGCAAAGGACACATCATCCTTCTTTCCGGGCATCCGGTAGTCGTAGCAGGAGTGGGCTACCGCATTGACGCCATTGGCGAGCCGGACATAGACCACGCCTTTATGAACATCGGTGACCTTTCCGGCGTACTTGCCCTGGATGCGGCACTTCTGCAGGTTGTCCCGGTCAGTGTTTTCCGAAGTGCTCTTGATGTCGGCCCGGATGCCCAGATCCTCCAGGCTGTTGCGCCGCACACTGAGGATGCGTACCAGCACTTCGTCGCCCACAGAAAACCGCTCATGAGCGTCGCCGATCCAGTCCCAGGCAAGGTCGCGGGCCAAAATCGAGCACTCCACCCCAAACACCTCCACACGGACGACCTTTTCGGCCACAGCGATGACTCTGGCCTGGACAATCCGGCCCTCGTAGACGCGGTACATCCCATCCGGGTCCAGATCGAAATAGAAGGTCTGGCGCTTGCGCATCATGGCCTCCCGGCGGCTGGCTACCACGCTGCGGGTCTTGGAGTCGATGCCCCGCACCACAAAGTCAATGTCGGCGCCCAGCATATTCCCCAGGATCTTGTTCTGGCGCAGCATCAGGTCAGTGTATTCCTGGCCGGAGGGGCTGCGGCCCAGATTGATCATCATTTCCTTCAGGGGGATGATGATGCGGAACCCCTTGTAGTCCACCACAGCCACCGTCTTGCGGTTGTCCAGCTGCTCAATGCCGCCCAGTTTGCCGGTGAGGATGCGGCGGGTGCGGTAGGCGTTGTGGATCTCATGCCAGATGATGTCCTCACGGTCTTCCTGCGTCTCCACATCTTCCCGGCTGCGGATGGTCAGGATTGAAGGCTCACTGCGGCGGGGAGCGGCGGTGCGTCTGGGAGTAGAAGTGGGAGCAGGGGCGGCCTCTGCCAGCGGTTCGGCCAGCGAGGCAGGAACTTCTGCCGCAGCCGCTTCACTATCATCAGACGGCACATCTTCCTCAGCGGGAGCCATCGGCGCAGGAGGCTCTGCTTCTGCGGGAACTCCTTCCGCCGGCTCCGTACTCTCAGCCGGTGCGGTCTTTTTCCTGCGGGTGGCCCGCTTGGGCTTGGGCGGTTCCGGTTCCTCAGCCGCTCCAGAAACAGGCTCACTGGGGACATCGGCTGCACCATCATCAGCGGGAACAGCAGAGGCACCTTCGCCATCATCACTGTCAGAGCCCTCTGTCAGAGCGGCGTCATCATCGCCGGGAAGGGCGTCTGCCACCGTAGCATCGGTGTCCATCTCACCAAACATCTCGCTTTCGGTGAGTTCCGGGAGGCTGCCGTCATCCTCAATGGTGGGTGCTTCTTCATCCGGCTGGTCCATAGAGGCCAGCAGCTCATTCAAATCGCCGCCATCAGCGGGTGCCGCCATATCAGCCTGCGCTTCATCAGGGGGCGGAGCGTTCTCCACGGTAACCGTGGTCTCAGGTGCGGTATTTTCCTGCTCAAGCAATTCTTTTTTCTTGGTTGCCATAAGTAAAAACCTCCTTATGTTGTGAATTTAAGAAAGGATCGAGTCCTTGTCTGTGGTGATGATCCCGTCCGGGGCCTCGGAAGCAGGCGGTGACGGGGGCGATTTCGGGGCAGCCGGCGTACCGGAAGATTTCGGTTTTCTCTTTGCCGCCGGCTTCTTGGGGGCGCTTTCCTTCGGCTTGGGGGCCGGGGGCGGCGCGGCGGCAGGTTTCGGCTGCGCTTGTTCCTCCAACTCGCGCCATTCAGGAATGTGCGCCGAGGCTTTGCAGTCGCGGAGCTTGGACGATTCCGGGTGCTTGGAGTAGTCCATCTTCTCTACCTTCAGGGCCTTTTGGCCGCGGATAATAACCAGCGCCTGTGTAATCGGCAGACGAAGCACTTCATCCGGGGTGAGGACGGGCCGCTTGCCGACGCCGGAGGTCTCCCGGTACTCCGGCGTATAATTGGAAATGCGCCAGGTGCCCAGCTGCTTGGATTTACTGGACACTGACACAGAAGCCAGACCGGTGCGCTCGGAAATGAATTCCGCCGTCAGGCTGTCTGTGCAGCCTAAAAACAGCTGCGCGTCGCAATTTCCCAAAATTTCCTGCCAGAGATTGAGCGGGTATCTGTTTTGGAGACCCGCAAGATTTTGAAAGACGCAGCTCATGGATATGTTTCTGGATCGAATCACACTGAGACGGCGGGAGAGGTCCGGAATGGTTCCGCAGGCAGTGAGCTCTTCCCCCAGGATATGGACGGGAACCGGCAGCTTGCCGCCCTCGCAGTTCTTGTCTGCATACCGCACCAGCTTAATAAAGCAAAAGGACAGGAACAGGCTTGCCAGAAAATCAAAGGTGCTGTCCTGGTCGCTGGTAACGAGGAAGTAGACGCACCGCTCCTGACCGGGCAGTTCCAGGTCGATCTCATCCCGGGTGGTGATCTTCTTGATAAGCTCCGACTGGAACACCTGCAGCCGGGAGCCAAGGCCGATGATGACGCCGCTGCGCACCGTGTCGCTGGCCTGCTTGAACAGGCTGTAGGGCGCTTTGGCCGGATGGGTGGGTGGCAGAACATCAAACAGGCTATCCAAGTCGGATTCCCCGTTCAGCGTCAGCAGCCGGTACACCTCACCGATATTCCGATTTTCTTTGGCATAGCTCTGGTCCACATAGAGGACGAGGGCTTTCAGCAGGTTCATCTCACAGGAATCCCAGAAGTGGTCGCCCTTGCCGGTGCTGTTGGTGTTCTTGATAATGACATCCACAAAAAGCTGCGCCATCAGTTCCTGCCCTTCCACTTCGGAAAGGCAGTTCCAGCTGTCTGAGTTTTCCGGCAGTACCAGATTGAAAACTTTGACACAATAGCCCTGCTCCCGCAGGTACTCGCTGGATTTTTCATAGAGTTCACTTTTCGGATCTGAAATGATCAGCGATTCCCCACGGATCACCGCCTGAAGGATGCGGTTCATACAGAACGACCGGGTCTTCATGCTTCCGCTGGAGCCGTACACGGCCAGGTTGCCGTTGATGCGGGGATTCTCGGGAATACAGACGGCTTTCCCGTCCAGCATCCCCAGCACAATGCCCTTATGCTTGCGCAGATCCGGCACCAGATCCAGCACACCCTTCATTTCCTTGCGGCCCATCCAGCCGGAGGTGCCATAGGTGCCCTTGGCCGAATAGACAAAGTTCCGGTCTGTGTCATACTCGCCGGTATCACTGTAGCCCATCCGCATGACCATGAGCAGCAGGACCGCCAGCAGGCCAATGCAGATCAGCACCCCGTACACCCCATAGGGGGGATGGAGCACAGAGGTCAGGCAGGTAATAAAATCGGGCGACGCTGCCGCCGGAGATGTGCCGTCTCCGGGGATGCCGCCGCCCTGTTTCCATGCCGCGTAGTTGCCCAATATCTGCCCCAGAAAGCCGCCTGCGTAGAGAATCGCAAGGATGGCAAACGGCGCAGCGATCAGGCCTGCAATGAGTTTCTTCTTATCTATGGGAACAACCTCCCCTCGAATTTTGTGAAATCAATGGTTTGAAAGCGGACCCGGCTACCGCAGTAACGGCGCAGCACATCTGCCTGGAAGTCGAAGCAGATCAGCGTGCCGGGGCGCTCCATCAGGTCGAGGGAGGTGCTGAAGCGCGTGATCCGGGGCAAGTCGCAGGAGTAGCCGAACAGCACCGGCGTTCCGTCCTGCTCCGCGGCATCCTGCTCAATGGCCTTTCCGGTGTTCCCGGCAATCAAGCCTTGGGACAGAATGCGGTTAAGCTCTGCGGTTTTCAAGGGATCACACAGTAAAGCAAGAATCACCTCCCCATGGTGGTTATTTGTGAGAAAATAAAAATGGTCGTAGCTGCCGTCCAGCATGAAATAGTCGTGCTTGGCCCCGCCGGTGCTGGTGAGCATCTGGTAGGCCAGTTCCATGCTGTCGCCCAGCACCAGCCCATGCACATCTTCGGCGCGGTACTGCCCGGCCAAACGCTGCTGGCACAGGACGCTCCACATCAGCGCCTTTACCCGCATCTCGGATTTGCAGCGCCATTTCATCAGAGCAGCGCCGCTGTTGTAGGTGACAAAAATGCCGGTAGGCGCAAGAAGCATCCCTGCGAACCGGGAACTTCGCACCTGCGTGGTGTCGATCCCCATTTCCTTGACTTCACGGGAACTGTAAAAGGCGGGATACTCGATGGCTTCGCCGTGATAGCCCTGCGGCGAAAAAACCTTCGGCTTTTCATCCTGAAAGAGCCCGATCCCCGCATTGTCCATTGTGATATAGGTTTCCGCAAGGCGGTGGAGCCGGAGCCGCCGGTTCACCTCGCTCTTGAGGCGGTTGGTGTCGGTGTCGCCGGTCAGGTAGGGAGAGAAACGCTCCGGCCAGCCGTCCAGCAGGGCGGCCTTGGCTTTTGCCCCCAGCCGATAGCCCCGGAGCCTGTCGCGGTAGTAGGTCCGCAGCAGCCCGCTCTTTTTGAGTGAGGTCACGACCGCCTCCAAATAGTAGGGGCTGGACGGGAGACGGTTCAACTGGCTGGTTGGGAACTCTCCAGAGATGGCGGTCAGCGATAAAAGCCGGAATGGGAGCGTATCCGGCTGTGGAAAAGTATGGCTGCTTTTCCCAAGGGATCACCTCCTTTGTCGGTGCTGGATTTTTACCGTAATGACTGAGAACTTCGGTAAAATAAAGCATCTCCCAAATGGCCGCAAGCCCGAAAATCCGGGACTTCCAGCGGCTTCGCGGGATGTCGGGCCGTGAGGGGCCCAAAATGCTCAGAAATCCGAGATGGATTTCAGGTCCGGTTTATGCTCTGCAAGCCACCCGGGGAAACGGTGCTTCTCCATGACGAAAATCATCGTGCAGTCCTGCTCGCCCAGTTCGGCGGTGTTATAGGCATCGCACAACAGCCCGGTATCATCAGCCATTACAAAAGAGGACAGCAGATCTAAAATCTGTTTTTCCTCCAGGTTGTCATAGTCGCGCACCCGTCTGATGGGGAGCGTCTGGTCATACACCTGGGCGAAGCAGACAACACATTCCCGGTAGTGGGGCAAAGTGTTCTCTTTGGCGTACTGCTCCAGGGCGAAATAGAGGGGGTCCAGCAGGAACTCGGCGCTCTGCCGCTGCCTGCGTTTTGGCAGCAGGCTGGGCAGCGTCACCGCAAGCACCTCGTTCTCATAGGTGATGTTGATACCGTGCATCACACTGGCAGATTTGAGGTAGTCACCCTTGCGGATGGTCGTACTGGAATAAATCAAATGCCGCAGCCGGCAGGCGATCCGTTCCGCCCGCAACGCGGCATCGGTGGAAAGGGTCTCATAGTTATCGGGATAACGCTGGATGTCGGTGGTGTCCATCGCATACAGCGCGTTGCTCAGCCGGGATATGTCGTCAAGGATACTCCCGATCCGGCGGGATATAAGTTTTCGGTCCAATCATGTGCCTCCTGCTTTCTTGAAATAGTGTGTCTGGCCGTTTTCCTCTACGGTACAGAACCCGGAAATGCCGGGGCAGTTGATTTTGGCGATCTGCGCCGGTGAATCGACCAGAATAATGCGGCGGCTGTCACCTTTATTGCCCCGCAGGGCATGGCAGACAAGCGCCTCCTGCCCGTCCTCAACGCAGGCCACCTCGTAGAGTTCGCCATCGGCAAAGAAAACGATCTTGACAGGAAAATCAGCGGGAGCATGGTAATCGGCCCGCTGAATGAAGTCCAGCAGGACCCACACTGCCCGGACAAGCGCCCGGTCAAGTTTTGCCGGCTGGCCGGCCGGGAAATAGCCGCCGCTCTCTGCTTGAAAAATGCGGCCCTGCCTCTCCAAGTGGGAGAGCAGGGCCTTGGCCGTTTCTTCTTTGCCAGGGTGAAAACAAAGAAGCTGCTGTTCACTGAGGCCAGGGTACATTGTGACTGTCCGCAGCAAGTCCGCAGCCTCATTTCCATAGATTTCAGCCCTGGTCTTCATGGGGGCTCACCTCCTTTATCTAATGGCGTCATTAAGGCGTCATTGGAACGCCTTATCAAATATTAGAACGCCGGAAAGACGCCATCCGGGTGTCAAAGCGGCGTTTTTTTCATGGAAGGCGTCATATTGACGCACATCCAGCGCGGTACATCAAAGCAAGGGATTCACCTCGGCTGTATATCATTTGAACCTACGCAGATTCCTGCTCGCGGCGCTTGCGTTCCAAAATTTCACGCAGCTCGCGGCGGTCGGTGGTAATCAGGTCCTTTTCCAGCGGGCTGGCCTTAAACTCCACCATGATGTTGTTGTTATTGGTGGAAATCAAGCCGTTGCCGCGTTCAAAGTGGGTGACCTCCATCGTTTCCGCATCGGACAGGTGCAGGGTCTCTTGGACCCGTTCTGCCTCGTCATCCTCCAGATTGAGGATAATCTTGGTCTTGCTGTTGTTGATGATGCCTTTCCCAAAACGGCCCTCGTCCAGATTGAAAAAGTCGTTCAGATCCTGGCTGGCGCAGACCGCTGATCCGCCATAGCCGCGGATGGTTTTGAAAATCTCCAACACGAAATCGCCGGCCAGCCGGGTGCCTGTGGCGCCGGCGCCGGAAAGAAGCTGCCAGCACTCGTCAATAAAAATGGCTTTTTCCTCAGTGCGGTCGGCTTTGGCGCGGTCCCACACAAAATCGAGGGCAACAAACATCCCCACAGTCAGCAAGTCGCCGGTGAGGGAGGAAATATCCAGCACAGTGTATTTGTTGTCCAGCCGCACATTGGTCTGCTTGTTAAAGGTGCTGGCGGAACCGTTCACCAGGCGGTTAAGGATATGGGCCATTCGGGTGGTTTCCGGGGCGGCCTTCAAAATCTCATACAAGTCGCCCAGCACCGGCATTTCCCGGTAGCAGCCCGGATTGGCCGGGTCTTCCAGGGAGGCGTTGTCGTGGGTGATGCCTTTGGCATTGTAGGTGCGGATCAGGGCCTCATCCAGAAGCTGCCGTTCCTCGTGGCTCATATCGGGAATGAGCAAGCTGAAGAAAATGTGCAGATGCTGAATCTTAGCCGCCAGTTCCGAGAGTTGGATACCGGGGCCGTCCAGCATTTCGTTGACCGACCGATCCACCTTGCGGATCTCCATAACATTGATACAGTGCGGGCTGGCCGGGGAGATCTGGATAAATTCACCGCCCACATTGGCGCAGGCCCGGTGGAACTCATGCCCCTTCAAAGGAGCGATGATGAAAACGGGGATGTTTTTGCGCCGCATCCTGAGCGCCATCAACTGCATGGTGAAGGTTTTGCCTGCGCCGCTGGTACCCAGGATCGCCATGTTGGCGTTCTTATAGATCGCGGAATTGAAAATATCCACGATAATCAGGGAGCTGTTATATTTGTTGACTCCCAAAAGGATGCCATTGTCATCGCACATCTCAAACGAAGTGAAGGGATAACAGCTGGCCGCACCGCCCGTCAGCAGGTTACGCTTGCCGCGCTCGTAAAGCCCTTTCTCCATAGAGACCAGCGGGAGGGCAGAAAGAAACGCCTGCTCTTCACGGAAGTGGCAGGCGCTGACATTCATATCCTGCGACAGCAGGAGTTTTTTCATTTCGCTGACTTTCCACTCCAAATCCTCCACAGAGGGGGCTGTCACGGTAATCAGCAGATTCAGGTAATAAAAATCTTCGTTGTTGGCAAGGCCCTCCTTCAAGAAATATCCGCTCCGGATAGCGCCGTCGATGTCATCAAAATCTGTATTGGTGTCGCTGGCGTCTTTGATTTTAGAGCGGTTGATACGGAGCTGCTGGCCCACCCGCTGGATGATGCGTTCTTTAGGTTGGCGGGCAAGGAACATATCCATGTCGATGCCGTCACCGGCGTTGACGATCAGGCTCAGCCAGCCTGCGGGCACCTGCGTTTTGTACCCGTCCGAAGGAATCAGCAGATAGGCATAGTACAGTCCATCCATGCAGATATAGCGCCCGTGGGAAAAATCAATGCTTCGGGGGGCGGCAAACTCCGCCGCCGGGATATGATCGATCTCACTTTCCCGGCCATGCTCCATATACTGCGCCACCACCTCCTGCGCCCGCACCGACAGCGGCTTGACGGCGCTCTCGTTCCGGCACAGCAGATTATAGAGGACATCAACGGTAAACTCATCCTCATTTTCAGGGACGATGACCTCATTCCCACACTGGCGCAGATAGTTGGAGGCCGTATGGACGGCGCTCTGGAGGGACTGGATCGCTTCATCTTCCTGCTCCGACCGCCGGGTATTGGCCCAGGGCTCATACTCAAAAATCAGGAAGAACCGCCGAGTCACAGCTTCACGGGAACCGACCTGCTGCACAAAGTTCAGGTAATCCTCCTGCATCAAGCGGCACTGCTCGTTTTCCTCATGCGCCATCTCCTGACGCACCGTGTCCAGGTGGCGGTTAATATCCGCGCGGCGGGTCAGGACCTTGATTTGCAGCTTGACGGGCGAGATTTTCAAGTACGAAACGAAGGAGTAGATGATATTCCTCTGCTCTCTTGCGCTCCGCAGCATGAAATTGATGGGGACGACCTCGACCACCTTGACAAACCGATGGTCTTTGGTGTAGATAATGCCGTTCTCCACCTTCTCAATGGGCAGATAATCCGCCACCGGATTGAGGCAGGCGGGCTTCTGCTCCTTGATGTGGGCGGGGCGTCTGGGCAGGCGTTCCTTTTCAGGGCGCTTCTTTGCTTTCTTTTTCGCCTTATTGCCCTTGGCAGGGCGCTCCTTTTTGGCTTTTTTCTTGGGCCGCAGCTTTTCACGGATCTCATAGCCGCGTACTTCGTCAAACTCGGCCGGGAAATCTGCTTCACCGGACCGCCGGCGTTTCGGGACCTTGGACTTTTTCTCCTTGGGAGGCCGCTGCTTGAGATGCTTGCCGGCCGATTTGGAGGGCGCCGCTTTTTCCTCCGGCTGTTCACCGTCACCGCCGACAACGCGGCGGTTCCGCAGGTACTTCAAAAAAATGACCAGGAACTGCGAAAGGCTCTCACCGGATATGCCGATCAAGGCAACCAGCCCTACCGGAAGAGCGGTCAGGCACAAAATAATGATGCGGGTGGTCAGCCCAAACGGAAGGAACAGAAAAACCGGCGCCCCGATGGCAAACACCAGGATGCCGGCCTCAATCACATTCCGCGCACGGAACATACCGCCGAAAAAAGTGCCTGTTTCTATAAAATTCGGCGGTATGATATAAGTATCATGGTCGTTTTTGTTGCTCATGTATTACCTCGTTTCCGCAGCCGAGGGGCAGGTCAGCCTATGATCCAGAAAGGACCGCCTGCTCCAGCACGGCGGCTTGCTTCGTTTAGGATGATGGATAGATCCCAGAGCTGTTCGCTGCGCTTGTAGCTGGCCGGGTCCGCCACCATGATCTGACCGTCTTTCACGCCACGGAGAACGATAAAATGCCCGGATGAAGTAAAATGGCCCTCTGCCATAATCGCCACCACCAGCTTTCCTTCAGCCAGGGCGTCCAGTATCCTCTGGGGCTCGGAAGTCGTGCAGCCGGATACCGGCAGGCCCCATGCCTCAGCGGCGGCGGGTATCAAAGCGTGATAAGAGCCGCTGCTCTTGCACCAGTAGCCGTTTTCGTAAGACCACTGAGCCATCGCCACCGGGTCCACAGTTTCATCCGTGAGGGAGGATACCACAATGGACATAGCGGTAGGCCCGCACCCGTAGCCGCCGATATTGTCGGTGCCGTAGGGCTGGCTGGCATAACGCTCGTCCAGCTGGTTGAAATAGACTACCGGCGTCACGCCGTCTGTAAAGGTAACATCGCCCAGAGAGGGGATGCTGTTTCCAGTCCATTCCGTCAGGTTCTGCAGCAGGCCGTCCCCCAGGAACATGCTCAGGTTTGAGGCATAATCGGAGGCAAGCTCTTTCTGCTCGTCCGTAAGCGCAAAAATATGGTCAGCAAGATAAGACTCGCCGTTGTAGCGGATGGTGTAGACCATCCAGATCTCGGTGGTTGTGGTTTCCTCCCCGGTCTCCGGGTCTTCCGATGTGACCTCACGGCTCTCCCGCACGCTGGTATAAGAGTAGAGA
>OJQD01000584.1_pt1 | contig 11119 bp, 8 predicted proteins | sample 1598691 | NCBI WGS metagenome assembly OJQD01 (sample SAMN03922507, study PRJEB24848) | human gut metagenome | isolation source: stool sample | host: Homo sapiens | place: Germany | collected 2011-11 | reverse complement strand
TGGCCGGAGGGAATGCCAGCGGCCGGGTGCAGAGATAATTAAAAATGAAAAATTATGGCTCGCTTCAATAAAATGCAAGTTCTGGAGGCCATCGGTAAGACCGGCATGGTTCCCGTATTCTATCATGCCGACGCCGACGTGGCCGAGCAGGTCGTGAAAGCCTGCTACGAAGGCGGCGTGCGCGCTTTCGAGTTCACCAACCGCGGCGATTTCGCTTCGGAGGTGTTCATCCGTCTGGTGAAATTCGCCGCCGCGGAGTGCCCGGAGATGATCCTGGGCATCGGTTCGGTGGTCGACGCCCCGACGGCCGCGATGTACATGCAGTACGGCGCCAACTTCGTCGTGGGTCCCTACCTGAACGCCGAGGTGGCCAGGGTCTGCAACCGCCATCTGGTTCCCTACACCCCCGGCTGCGGTTCGGTGACGGAGATCGGCACGGCGCAGGAACTGGGCTGCGACCTGACGAAGGTTTTCCCCGCGGGCAACGTGGGCGGTCCGTCGTTCGTCAAGAACGTCAAGGCCCCGCTGCCGTGGTCGAACATCATGGCCACCGGAGCGGTGGAACCCACCGAGGAGAACCTCACGGCGTGGTTCAAGGCCGGCGTTTATTGCGTGGGCATGGGCTCGCAGCTCTTCCCGAAAGAGGTCGTCGCCGCGAAGGACTGGGCGGCAATCACCGAAAAATGCCGTTTCGCTCTGGACGTGATTGCCCGGGTGCGTTAAACCCGATTCCGTAAGTTCGGTAGTCCGGCGGCGGCCCCGCTCCGCCGCCGGACGCCGTTCCTGCGGCTCACCAATTCCTGAACACTACTTAATTAAACCCCATAATGACAAACAACAAATCGACTCTCGCTGGGAAGATGACGCAGTATCGCTGGGTCATCTGTGCGATGCTCTTCTTCGCAACGACCGTTAACTACCTCGACCGTCAGGTGCTCTCGCTGACGTGGGACGAGTTCATCAAGCCCGAATTCCACTGGAACGAGTACCACTACGGGCTGATCACTTCGATCTTCTCGATCGTCTATGCCGTCTGCATGCTCTTTGCAGGACGTTTCATCGACTGGATGGGCACCAAGAAAGGTTATCTGTGGGCCATCGGCGTCTGGTCGATGGGAGCCTGCATGCACGCCCTCTGCGGCATCGCCACCGAGGCATGGGTGGGGCTTCCCGACGCCGCCGCGTTGCGCGCCGTCGAGGCCGGGTCGGCCCTGGCCGCGACCATCGCCATGGTCAGCATGTATTTCTTCATCGCCGCGCGCTGCATCCTCGCCCTGGGCGAGGCGGGCAACTTCCCGGCAGCCATCAAGGTGACCGCCGAGTACTTCCCCAAGAAGGACCGCGCCTACGCCACCTCGATCTTCAATGCCGGCGCTTCGATTGGCGCGCTGTTCGCCCCGCTGACCATTCCGCTGCTGGCGAAGGCCTGGGGCTGGGAGATGGCCTTCATCGTGATCGGCGCCCTGGGCTTCGTCTGGATGGGCTTCTGGGTCTTCATGTACAAGAAACCCTCGGACCATCCGAAGGTGAATGCCGCCGAGCTGGAGTATATCGAGCAGGATCAGCACGAAGTGGTCGACGGCGAGACGGTCGGCAAGGAGCAGGAGAGCGAGAAGATCTCGTTCTGGAGAACGCTCTCGTTCAAACAGACGTGGGCCTTCGCCTTCGGCAAGTTTATGACCGACGGCGTGTGGTGGTTCTTCCTCTTCTGGACCCCCTCGTACCTCAATTCGCAGTTCGGGATCAAGATGTCCGAAGGGCTGGGCGTGGCGCTGATCTTCACGCTTTATGCCATCACGATGCTGTCGATCTACGGCGGCAAGCTTCCGACGATCATCATCAACAAGACGGGGCTGAACCCCTATGCGGCACGCATGCGCGCCATGCTGATCTTCGCGTTCATTCCGCTGCTGGTGCTGCTGGCGCAGCCCATGGGCACGATCTCGCCGTGGTTCCCGATCATCCTGATCGGTCTGGGCGGCGCGGCGCACCAGTCGTGGTCGGCCAATATCTTCTCGACCATCGGCGACATGTTCCCCAAGTCGGCGATCGCCACCGTGACGGGCATCGGCGGCATGGCCGGCGGCGTAGGCTCGATGATCCTGCAATGGTTCGCCGGCTGGCTGTTCGTATATGCCGACGAAACGGCGATGCAGTTCATGGGTTTCGAGGGTAAGCCCGCCGGATATTTCGTCGTCTTCTGCATCTGCGCCGTGGCTTACCTCATCGGCTGGATCGTGATGAAGACGCTGGTTCCGAAATACAAACCGATTGTATTGGATTAACTTAAAAACCGGACATACAATGATCAAGCAACTGAACAAGTCGACCGTCGAAACGGTCGGCCGCCCCGTTCGCATCCTGCAATTCGGCGAAGGCAACTTCTTGAGAGCCTTCGTGGACTGGCAGATCGACATCGCCAACGAGAAGGGCGTCATGGATGCAGGCGTGGCCGTTTGCCAGCCGATCATCGACCCCGAGCGCAAGGTGCTGGGGATGATCGACCTGATGCACCGGCAGGACAACATGTACCACGTCTATCTGGAGGGCATCGAGAACAAACGGCCCAAGAAGGACGTGCGGCTGGTGAAGAGCATCATGGATTCGTTCAATCCCTATGTGGACTATGCGAAATACGAGGCGTATTTCCTCTCGCCGGAGCTGAAGATCACCATTTCGAACACCACCGAGGCGGGCATCCGCTACGAGGAGGGCGACGACCTGACGGCCTGTCCGCCGAAATCGTACCCCGCCAAGATGACGGCGCTGCTGTACAAGCGGTTCAAACATTTCAACGGCGACCCGACCAAGGGCCTTTGCATCATCTGCTGCGAGCTGATCGAGAACAACGGCTCGACGCTCCACGAATACGTCATCAGACACGCCGAATACCACAAACTCGGGCAGGATTTCATCGACTGGGTCGAAAAGAACTGTCATTTCTGCGACACGCTCGTGGACCGCATCGTGCCGGGATTCCCGCGCGAGCAGATCGGCGAGATCAGGGAGGAGATCGGCTATGACGACAACCTTGTGGTGAAGGCCGAATTGTACCACTTGTGGGCTATCGGCGGTCCGGGCTACAAGGAGGTGATGAAGGAGCTGCCGCTGGACAAGGCGGGGCTGCATGTGATCTTCATGCCGTCGATCAAGCAGTTCCGCGACAAGAAGGTCCGCATCCTGAACGGGTCGCATACGGGCATGGTGCCCATCGCCCTGCAAATGGGCTGCGAGACGGTGATGGACGCTTTCAATACGCCCGACATCGAGCGGTTCGTCAACGACATGGTTGCCGAGGAGGTGATCCCGATGATCGACGAGGACCGGGACGAGCTGAAGAAGTTCGCCGCCGGGATTCTGGAGCGTTTCTACAACCCCTTCATCAAGCACATGCTCCGGTCCATTTCGCTCAACTCGCTTTCGAAATGGGAGGCGCGCAACTATCCGACCGTGCGCGACAACTGGTTCAAGGCGCAGCGGCTGGCCGAACGCGAAGCATTCACGTTCGCCGCGCTGATGACCCTCTACGGGCCGAACAGCGGTTTCGAACCCGACGACACGAGGGAGTTCGTGGACTACATCTGCGCCAACTGGGATTCGGCCGACATGGAGGCTACGATCGCGAAGATCGTGAAGGAGAGCGGCATCTTCACCGTCGATTTCTCGGAGGTTCCGGGCTTCATCGGGACCGTTGCGGGCTATGTCCGCGACATCGAGACGCTGGGCATGAAAGATGCCTTGAAGAAGTTTTTAGGAGCGTAACCAGTCAGCTGTTCCGGTGCGGCGTTTCGGACGGTTCGTGGCACGGCCTCCGGTCGTGTTCACAAGTCCGACCCACCCCGAACCCCCGCCTCGGCGGGGGCTTTGCGGGACCCGGACATGCGGCTTATTTTATTGATATGAAACGGTTTCTGAAAATCAACGCTGCGGACAATGTCGCCGTCGCACTGGCCGACGACCTGCACGAGGGCGAGACGCTCGATGTCGAGGGCGTCGCCGTGACGCTCCGCGAGGACGTTGCGCGCGGCCATAAGTTCGCCCTGCGCGACATCGCCGCGGGCGAGAACGTCGTGAAGTACGGCTATCCCATCGGTCACGCCACGCAGGACGTGCCGCAGGGCGGGTGGATTCACACGCACAACCTGAAAACCAACCTCCGCGACGACCTCGAATACACCTATGCCCCCAAGGTTTACGATGTCGGGTGCCCGAAGCGCGACGTGCGGGTGATGGGTTACCTGCGCGGGAACGATACGATGGGCATTCGCAACGAGTTGTGGATCGTGCCCTCGGTGGGGTGCGTCAACGGGCAGGCGCAGGCCATCGCGGAGCGTGTGAAGCGCGAGTGCGACTGCTCGCACCTCGACGACGTGCGGGTCTACACCCACAATTACGGCTGTTCGCAGCTGGGCGACGACCACGCCAATACGCAGCGGGCGCTGGCCGCGCTGGTGCGTCACCCCAATGCGGGCGCCGTGCTGGTGCTGGGCCTCGGGTGCGAGAACAACCAGGTGTCGGCCCTGAAAGAGGTGATCGGCCAATGGGACGACGAGCGGGTGAAGTTCCTCGTCGCCCAGGAGGTCGAGGACGAGATCGAGGCGGGATTCGAAATCTGCTGCAGGCTGGTGGAAAAGACCAAAGCCGATAAGCGTCAGCCGCTTCCGCTCGCTTACCTCAAGGTGGGCTTGAAGTGCGGCGGCTCGGACGGTTTCTCGGGCATCACGGCCAATCCGCTGGTGGGGCTGTTTTCCGACTGGCTGATCGCGCAGGGCGGCACGACGGTGCTGACGGAGGTTCCCGAGATGTTCGGCGCCGAGACGATCCTGATGGACCGCGCCGCAGACCGCCGGGTTTTCGACGGAACGGTCTCGCTGATCAACGATTTCAAACGCTATTTCCGCCGGTTCGACCAGCCGATTTATGAAAATCCCTCGCCGGGCAACAAGAAGGGCGGCATCACGACCCTTGAGGAGAAATCGCTCGGCTGCGTGCAGAAGGGCGGGGCGCAGCCCGTCGTCGACGTGCTGACCTACGCACAGCCCGTCACGAAGCCGGGATTGAACCTCTTGCAGGCTCCGGGCAACGACCTGGTGGCCGCTTCGGCGCTGGCTCTCTCGGGCTGCCAGCTGGTGCTCTTCACCACGGGACGCGGCACGCCTTTCGGGTCGTTCGTGCCCACGATGAAGATTTCGACCAACACGCAGCTCGCGGAGTTCAAGGCCAACTGGATCGACTTCAACGCCGGCACGCTGGTCGAGGACGAGGAGCCGCAGGCCGTGCTGGAGCGTTTCATCGGCAAGGTGCTGGCCACGGCCGGCGGCGAGCGTCTCAAGCACGAGGAGACGGGTTTCAAGGAGATCGCCATCTTCAAGACGGGGGTGACGTTGTAGCGTGTAATTGCGTTCACCGAACCTATGATGAAATCCGCTGTAATCATAACGATCCTTCTCCTTTCCTCGTTCGTCGCCTCGGCAGAGACGGTCTATACCGTCGACTGCAACGGCGGCGGGGATTTCCGGACCATTCAGGCGTGTTTCGACGCCCTGCCGTCGAAGCCTGCGGAGTGGCGCACGGTGCGGATTATGCCCGGCGTCTATCGCGAGAAGGTGACGCTCGACGTCTATAAGGACAAGGTCCGGATTCTGGGCGATGAAATGGCTGAAACCCGCATCGTCTGGGGCGACTATGCCGGCAAAGTCGTCGACGGCCGCGAGCTGACCACCTACGACAGCTATACGATGTCCGTTCAGGCCGACGATGTCTATCTGGATTGCCTGACCGTCGAGAACGATGCCGGAAGGGTAGGGCAGGCTGTGGCGCTCGAAACCCGCGGCGACCGCATCCATCTGTATCATTGTGCGCTCATCGGCGATCAGGACACCTTCTTTGCTCGCAGCTACGTTTCGCGCGTACATGTCGAGAATTGTTATATCGAGGGAACCACCGACTTCATTTTCGGCCCTTCGATCGTGCTGTTCGAGTGTTCGACGATCCATTGCAAGGCCGACAGTTTCATCACGGCCGCTTCGACCACCGAGCGCAACGAATACGGATTCGTCTTCTCCTGCTGCCGTGTGACGGCGGCCGAAGGGGTGACGCGGGTTTACCTCGGGCGTCCGTGGAAATCGACGGCCCGCACCGTGTGGCTGGAGTGCGAATTTCCCGCGGCGATCCGTCCCGAGGGGTGGCGCGACTGGCGGTTGTCCGGGTCCTATGCGATCTTGTCGTAGATGGTTTTCAGCCGGCGGGTCATAAAGAACTGGATCACTCCGCGCAGGAACATGTAGAGCGTGAAGGCCAGCCACAGGGCATTGTTGCCGATCAGCGGGTAGCAGGCGTAGTAAATGGCGAAATAGGCCGCCGTGGCCCAGAACATCGAGTCGCGCATGACGCGCGTTTCGGTGGCTCCGACCATGATGCCGTCCATGATGAAGGGCATGGCCGAGGCGATCGGGATGAGGATGATCCAGACGATGTAGCGTCCCGCCAGCTCCTCGATCACCCCGGCGTTGGGTGCCGAGTGATCTACGAACACGCCCACCAGGTCGCGCCACCAGACGAGATAAATCCCCACGAAGACCACCGATACGAGCGTTCCCCAGGCGATGCACCTCCGCAGGCAGTCGCGCAGCGACACGCTGTCGCGCGCCCCGATGAAGCGTCCCGTGAGCGCCTCGGCGGCGTAGGCGAAGCCGTCGTTCATGTAGGAAAAGAGCGTGAAGAGTTGCAGCAGCAGGGTGTTCACGGCCAGCAGCGCGGGGTCGTCCATGCGTGCCGACGCCCCGGTGAAGAAGGTGTAGACCGCGACGATGCAGAACGTGCGCAGGATGATGTCGCGGTTGATGATGAAGAACGTCTTCAGCGGTTTGAGGTCCAGCACCTCCGACCAGTCGATCCCGGTGAGGATCGGACGGTATTTGGCGGCGAGCAGCAGCGCCGAGAGCGCCACGCCGGTCCATTGGGCGATCACCGAGGCGTAGGCGATGCCCACGATGCCCATATCCATCCCGAAGGCGAACCAGAGGCTGCAAAGGATGTGCACGATGTTGACCGTGACGGCCGTCAGCATGGGGAATATGGCGTTCTGCATCCCCGTGAACCAGCCGTTGAACCCGAAGAGCACGATGCCCGCCGGCACGGCCCAGATGCGGGCGTAGAAGTAGTCGCGGGTCATTTCGCTGCCGTTCATGGCCCAGAGGGCCAGTTCTCCCACGGGGTATTGGAGCAGGATCATCAGCACACCCATCACCGCCGACACCGACAGCGCGCGGGCCAGCATGTTGGTGCACTCGCGGAAGTCGCCCGCGCCGAACGCCTGGGCCGTCAGCCCGCTGGTTCCCATGCGCACGAACGAGCAGTTCCAGTAGATGAAGTTGAAGATCGAGACGCCGATGGCCAGCGCGCCGATCGTGGCGGCGGAGTCGGCTCCCCAGTGTCCGGCGATGGCGGTCGATACGATGCCCATGAGCGGCACGGTGATGTTCGAGACGATATTGGGGAGCGCGATGCGCAGTATTTCGCGGTTCATGTTCATAACGCAGGATCGGGTGTCGCAACCGATGCCGGGCGGCGCGGGGCTTCTGCCGGAATGCCGCCGGTCGTCGGGGAGTTATTTTTCGGCAAAGATACGGCAAAAGCAGGCGTTTTGTCGCCTTCCGGCGCAATTATTCCCAAAACGGTTGAAATCGGGCACGTTATGTGTTATAATCCGGAAAAATGGATTACCTTTGCCGGGTGGAAACCGGCTCGGACGGGCTGCGTCCGGTATCACGCGCGTGAACCCGGTCGGCACGTTCCGGTCCCTGCCCCCGATAATTTATTAGACGAATAGAAAATGAAAGATCCTAAAAACGACTCGACCCCGGTGCTCGAACGCTTCGGACGCGACAAACGCAAGCGCACCGTAGTGGCTACGGCGGAGCGTGTCGAGCGTCGCCCGCGTTTGCAGCGTGATGCCGCCGATTCGGAGCAGCCCTCCTTTGAAAACAGGCCCGAACGCCGGGCTTCGTATAACCCCCATTTCACGGCCGACAACCGTCCGGTCTTCGAGAAGCCGCACTACGGCGACAAATCCCGCGGGGAGGGCGACCGCCCGCGCCGTTCGTATGACGACCGCCCGCGTCCCTATGGCGACCGTCCGCGTCAGTATGACGATAAGCCGCGTTCGTATGGCGACCGTCAGCGTCAGGACGACGACCGTCCGCGGCGTTCCTTCGGCGACAAACCCCGCTACGACGGTGACCGTCACCGCAGCGACGAGGAGCGTCCGCGCCGCAGTTACGGCGACAAGCCGGCCTACGGCGAGAAGAAATTCGGACCCAAGAAGTTCGGCGAGAAAAAATTCGGGGATAAGAAATTCGGCGACCGGAAGTTCGTCGACAAACCGTTTAAACCTGCCTATAAGAAACACGACGACAAACCGGCGTCGTATCCGAAATTCAATCCCGAGAAGCAGACGGGCGAGATGCGCCTGAACCGCTTCATCGCCCAGTCGGGCATCTGCTCGCGCCGCGAGGCCGACGATTTCATCACGGCGGGCGTCGTTTCGGTCAACGGCAAGATCGTCACCGAACTGGGGACCAAGGTGCTGCCGACCGACGAAGTGCGGTTCAATGACGAGCCGGTGCAGGGCGAGAAGAAGGTCTACCTGGTGCTGAACAAGCCCAAGGGCTACGTCACTTCGCTCGACGATCCCCATGCCGGAAAGACGGTCATGGAGCTGGTCTCGGGCGCCTGCACGGAGCGCATCTACCCGGTGGGACGCCTCGACAAGAACAGCCTCGGGCTGCTGTTGTTCACCAACGACGGCGACCTTACGAAGCAGTTGACGCACCCTTCCTACAAGAAGAAGAAAATCTACCAGGTGACGCTCGACAAACCTCTGACGCGCGCCGACATGGACCGCATCGCCGAGGGCGTCACGCTCGAAGACGGCGAGATCTTCGCCGACGAGATTTCCTACGTCAAGGAGAACAAGCAGGAGGTGGGCATCGAGATCCACTCGGGCCGCAACCGCATTGTGCGCCGTATTTTCGAGTTCCTGGGTTACACCGTGACCAAACTCGACCGCGTTTACTATGCGGGTCTCACGAAGAAGAACCTCAAGCGCGGAGCATGGCGGTTCCTGACCCGCGAGGAGGTGGAGCGGCTGAAGTCCGGGCAGTATGAATAGGAAGTCCGGGCTGTATGCATAAATGAAAAGAGCGATTCGTGAGAATCGCTCTTTTCATTTCATTTAATGCGTGTCCCGATACCAGTTCGTCATCCGGTTTTCGGCGACGTACTTCGTCGAAGGCTCGCTCACGGAGACGCCCGTATAGAAATGCACGGGGTTCGACCCGTTGTTGTATTGGGAATAGAACTGCTTCGTGCACAGACGGCTTTCGGGGGGAAATGCCCGGTCGAGTTGCGTCGTGAATTCCTCGACGAGCGCCGGGTCGCCGCAGCTCAATTCGACGTAATGCCCCAAGTCGTAGAAAAGGTGTGTCATCAGTCCCTCGTAGTACTGGAGCTGCGAGAGTTCGAACGGCTGTTTGCCTTTTTCGTTGATGCGGCGCATCACCTCCGCCAGCGCGTCCAGCTGCGACGTGACGGCCAGTGAGATGCAGCCCGACTGCTCTTTCCAGGTCGTGCTCTGGTATTCGTTTTCGTAGAGGTTCCAGAACTCCCGGCAGGTTTCCGCGAGCCGGTCCGCGACCGGTCCCGTTTCGAACAGGTGGGGGACGATCCGGTCGTAGGGGAATCCGTCGCCCATGACCTCGCAGGGCGACGCCACGATGTAGCCGATGACCGAACGCAGGTCGTAGAGCGTTTCGATGTTGGCCATGAAGCAGTCGTCGAAGATCAGGTAGTCGAAACGGAACTGCTGCGCTTCGAGCGCCTCCTTCAGCTCCGTGATGTTCAGTTCGTAGCCCTTGTCGCCGAACGAACGGGTCTGCTTGGCCCCCGGGGGCGCGGCCCATAGGTCGTCCTCGGCGGAACGCCGCATCGAGTAGGAGAGCGAGCCGCTGGCGACCGGAATCCACGCCTTGCCGTGGCAGCCGATGATCAGCCCGTAGTTTTGGGCCGGAGCCAGCTCCGCGGCATCGGCGAACAGCTGCCGCACCTTTTCGGGGTTTCCGGCGTTGAAGCCGTCGTAGGTTTTGAGCGTCGTTCGTTCGCACCGTTCCGTCGCCGGGTCGTAACGGATCTCCTGCAGGACGGCCGACGAATGTTTCTCGGGCTGGTAGCAGACCAGAATGCGCCCGTCGCCCGGGATTTGGTTCGTCACGGCCGCACTGACGCCCTCGATGTTGCGCTCGTAATAGTCGATCAGGCTTCGTCCGGGCATGTACAGCAGAAGGGTCTGCGTCGCCACGGCGGGCCGCTGGTAGACCTCGACCGGATAGCCGTCCTTGTTGGCGGGGTGGCGGACGGTTATCGTGCCCAGCTTCCGGCGCGCCTTGGCGGAGTTGGGTTCGGAAGCGGTCACCGTGACCGTCGTCTCCCCGCGGGCGCCGCCGTCCGGCGTCACGGCGAATCCCTCGCCGGTATACGACAGCGTCCACGGTTCTTCGGCCGACACGGTGAACGTCGTTCCGGACGAAGCGTCGCCCGGGAGGTGAATCTCTCCCGTCGAGACCTCGATTCGCGGCTCGCGGTCTTTTTCGCAGGCCGCGAGCGTCAGCAGCAGGGCGAGGCAGAGCGTATGCCGGAGAATGCGGATCATTTATAGGTGCGGGGTTTGAGGTTGTTGAACTGCCACGTGCGGTCGCGCTGGTAGGTGTAACTCTCGGGTTTGTTCCAGTAGACGCGGCTGAAATCGAAATAGAATCCCTTGCGCTTCTTGCCCTCGACCACATAGGGAACGACCAGCGGCACGAACTCCACCGTGCGGCTGACGATGCGCGCCTTGCCGAACGAAAGCCCTTCGGCGGCCAGCACGTCGAGCGCGTGGTCGAACATCAGCACATGGCGCGGGGTCTTCTGCGTGAATCCGTCGCCCGAGCCGAGGATCGTGCGGATGACGCCGTTCATGCGGTCCGACCAGGCTTTTTCCTGCTCCTTGTCGCCCAGCGCACCGTAGGCGAACAACATGAGGTTGAGGCTGTCTCTTATACACATCTGACGCTGCCGACGA
>OJQD01000579.1_pt1 | contig 11220 bp, 9 predicted proteins | sample 1598691 | NCBI WGS metagenome assembly OJQD01 (sample SAMN03922507, study PRJEB24848) | human gut metagenome | isolation source: stool sample | host: Homo sapiens | place: Germany | collected 2011-11 | reverse complement strand
ACGGAGAACGGCGCGGAACCGCCGTCCGCAAAGGCCGTTTCCGCAAAGGCCGGGTTTGCAAAGTTCGTTCCCGCAAAGTCCGTTTCCGCCCGGAGCGTATCCGGCCCGGGGACATATCCCGTCCAGGCCGGTGCGTCCGGAGTCCCGGACACCGAATCCGCCGCAGGCACTGCGGGTTGCGTATGTGCCGGCGAGGAGTTCATCAGGCGAAGTGGCGTTTGAGTGTGATGCGAATGGTGGTTCCCTTGCCGATTTCGGAGTCGATGACGGCGATCTTACCCTGGTGGTACTCCTCGACGATGCGGCGCGAGAGCGACAGCCCGAGGCCCCAGCCGCGGGTCTTGGTCGTGAATCCCGGTTCGAAGATGCGTTTCCAGTTGCTCTTGGGAATGCCCTTGCCTGTGTCCTTCACGTCGATCATAACGCTCCTGTCGTCCGACGAAATCCGCACGTCGATGGCTCCGTGGCCTTGCAGGGCGTCGAGCGAGTTTTTCATCAGGTTCTCCACGACCCATTCGAACAGTGCGGCGTTGATGTTGGCCTGCACGGGGGCGATGGCCAGTCCGTTGTAGTCGAGCGTCACGTTGCGGGGAATGCGCTTGCGGAAATACATGACCGATTCGCCCACGATTTCGTTGATATTGGCCGGCGTGAGGGGCGTCTCGGAGCCGATTTTCGAGAAGCGGTCCACGATCTTCATCAGGTGCGTGAGGTCCTTGTTCATCTCCTCGACGGCCGTCTGGTCCACATCCTGCGAACGCAGGTATTCGATCCATCCCAGCAGCGACGAGGTCGGGGTTCCCAGCTGGTGGGCGGTCTCCTTGGCCAGTCCGATCCAGACGCGGTTCTGCTCGTCGTGCTTCGACGAGCGGAAGGCAATGAATCCCAGCGCGATGAAGGCTGTGATGACGAGGAGCTGCACGTAGGGGAAGTAGTAGAGCGACTTGAGCAGCGCCGACTTGCCGTAGAAGATGATGTGGTAATGCTGCGACGACCAGACGAACTTCACCGGGATCGGCGGGTTGTCGACCGAAAATTTGTCGATCTGTTTCCGGAGCCGTCCGGGATGGTTGATGATCTTCTCGGGGATGAGGTGCGAGTTGATGACTTCGAGGTTCTCGTTGGTGATGATGAACGGGATGTTGTTGCCGTTGGACATGATGTCGGCCACGAACGGGTCCTGGATCGAGCCGCCCAGCACGTCGCGCGTCACGCGCTCCATGGCGTGGGCCCACAGCGCTACGTCGTGCTGCTCCTTCTCCTTGAGCCGCCGGGCCATGTCGTTGGTGTAGAGCAGCGACAGGGCGCCGAGCGTCACCCCGACGACGATCACCACCACCCGGTTGCGGAACGAGAAGAATTCAGTCCTGATTTTCATGTCTTTACTTGCGCTTAGTGTCCTGCTCGCGGGTGATTCGGGCGTACTCTGCGGGATCGCCGAGCACCTCGACGGCCTTTTTCACCTCCTTGTCGACCGACAGCGAGTGCTCGATCACGCCGGCCTGGTAGCCGTGGCGCATGACGATGTCGTTGTTGATCGTCTCGACGACCTGCGTGCGGTAGGTTTCGAGGTTGGTCTGCGTGTCGTCCTTCAACTCGGCCTCCACCTGCTCGAACTTGTTCTTCAAGTCGGCGAAACGGTCGTCCTCGGCGGCTTTTTTCAGCGCCTTGAGCGCCCGGCGGGTGTCCGATTCGTAGGGGACCTTTTTGTCTTGCATGAACTCCGCGAAGTTGGCGTAGTCCTTGTCCGTGATCGAGAAGGTGCGGATGTCGATCTGCCGGCCGGGGTTGCGGCGCGTGTATTCGTCGCCGAAATCCTCGATGAATCCCAGCGCATAGAGCGTCAGGGCGAAGCGTGAAATGTACTCCGGGTCGGTCGCGATGTCGGGCATCACGCCGCCGCCGTCGTAGACCTTGCGGCCCGCGCGGGTCGTGAACTCCGAGATCAGCGAGTCGGGCACCGCGCGCACCGAACCCTCCTGCGAATGGGAATAGTCGATGGCCTGGATGCAGCGGCCCGAGGGGATGTAGTATTTGGCCGTGGTGAGTTTGAGCATGGCGTTGTAGCCCAGCGGGCGGGGCGACTGCACGAGTCCCTTGCCGAAACTGCGCTGGCCGATCAGCACCGCGCGGTCGAGGTCCTGCAACGCCCCGGCGACGATCTCCGCCGCCGACGCCGAATTGCCGTTGATCAGCACCGTCAGCGGCAGGTCTGCAAGGATCGGCTCCGTGTCGGTGCGGAACACCTGCTTCGAATCTTCCGAACGCCCCTTGGTGCTGACCACCTCGGTCCCTTTGGGGACGAACATTCCCAGGATTTTGACCGCCTCCTGCATGATGCCGCCGCCGTTGGAGCGGTAGTCGAGCACAAGCCCTTTCAGCGGCCTTTCGGTGCGCAGCCGTTCGATGGCTGCGCGCATCTCCTCGTAGCATCCTTCGGTGAAGTCGCTGTGGCGGATGTAGCCGATGCTGTCGGCGACCCATCCGGCGTAGGGCACGCCCGGAATCGCGATCCGTTCGCGGCGGATCGCCGCCGTCTGCTGCGTGCCGTCGAGGTGCTCGACGGTCACTTTGACCTTGCTGCCCGGCTCGCCCTTGAGACGCGAGGAGACCTGCTCGGTCGTGAAGCCTTTGGCGTCCTTGCCGTCGATCGAGAGGATTTTGTCGCCGATCTTCAGCCCGGCCTTGTCGGCGGGCGATCCCTGGTAGGGCTGCGCGATGCGAACGTAGTCGTCCTTCTGGCGGATGAGCGCCCCGATGCCGCCGTACTTGCCCGTGGTGAGCAGTTCGAAATCCTGCATCCCCTCCTCGGGGATATACTCCGTGTAGGGGTCCAGGTCGCTGACCATGCCGGCGGCGGCCCCCTCCATCAGGCGGTCGGGGTCCACGGGGTCGACGTAGTTGAGCGACAGTTCGCGCATCATGTTGACGGCGATCTCCATGTTGCGGCCCAGCCCGAAGTCGTTGCGGGCGGCGAATGTCAGAAGTCCCGCGGCGCCGACAGCGGCCGCCGCAGTGAGCAGGTAACGGTATTTTCTAATCATTGCGTGTCATGTGTATATACGAATCGAGCCGGTACTGCACCCGGGCGACGCCGCGGCGGATGCCGTCGAGCACGATCCATTGTCCGTACTGTGAAACCTTTATCTCGTCTTCGCCCAGCAGCATCAGCTTCTGGCCGAAATTGTCGGCGCGGAAGGTCATCACCCCGTCCTCGTCCGAGCGCAGCGAAAAGCCTGCCGAGCGGAACGCGTTCAGGATCTGTTCTCGGTTCTCCTCGATGTCGCCCTCCACCCGGCGCACCACGAACCCGAATCTGGGGTAGACTGCCGCCAGCGCCACGATCGCCGCAAAGAGCATCAGGTAGCGGTCGGTGTGCAGCAAGACGTAGAGCGTGTCGTCGAGCGACAGCGCCGAGGTCCCGGTCATCAGCATCAGCCCCATCAGGGCTATACAGAGAACGCACAGGGCGAAGAAATATTTTAACGAGCGGACGATATACTTTTTCATGGCGGGCGATAATTATGAATTTTGGATTTTGAATTCTGAATTGAGGTTGCCGATTGCGTCGGCAACATCCTGCATCAGCCATTTGGGCGTCGACGTGGCGCCGCAGATGCCCACCGTCGCGGCCCCTTCGAACCATGCGGGGTCGATTTCCGAAGCCTCCTCGACGACGTGCGTGCGCGGGTTGGCCCGGCGGCACACCTCGGAGAGGACCTTGCCGTTCGACGACTTGCGCCCGCAGACGAACACCACGGCGTCGAACCGTCCGGAAAACTCCGTGAGGTGCTGTTCGCGGTTCGATACCTGCCGGCAGATCGTGTCGTCGATGTACACCTGCCCTGCATCGGCGGCCCGGCGGCGCATTTCGGCGCCCAGCCGTTCGAACAGCCCGATGCTCTGCGTGGTCTGCGAAAGGAAATAGACCGGACGCGAGAAGTCGATCAGCTCCAGGTCCTCCACCCGTTCGATCACGATCGTCGGGTCCGCGACCTGCCCCGTGAGGCCCACCACTTCGGCGTGGCCCCGTTTGCCGAGGATCACCACCTGCCCGCCCGTGGGGCGCATCCGTTCGTGGGCCTCCTTCACGCGGCGTTGCAGCCGTGCGACCACCGGGCAGGTGGCGTCGATGATCCCGATGTTCATTTCCCGGGCGGCAGCGTAGGTCGTAGGAGGTTCTCCGTGGGCGCGGATGAAGAGGCGGCAGCCCGCCAGGTGCGGCATGTCGGCGTGGGTCACGGTCCGCAGCCCCAGCTGTTCGAGGCGCTGGACCTCGATGCGGTTGTGGACGATGTCGCCCAGCGAGTAGACCGTGCCGCCCTCCGCGAGGGCGCGTTCGGCCTCCGTGATTGCGCGGACAACGCCGAAGCAGAAGCCCGATTTATCGTCGATCTCAACACGCATAACTGCGTAGTTAAAAATTGAGAATGAAAAATTAAAAATTGGTTGTGAACCGATTCCGGCTTGCAGGCCGAGACCTGTGCCGTCGGATTTTTAATTCTTAATTTTTCATTTTTAATTGGAACTCGTTCATAAACCACGCCATCTGTTCGTCGACACTCATGTGGCTGTTGTCGAGCACGATGGCGTCGTCAGCCTGGCGCAGCGGCGATACGGCGCGGCTCATGTCGGCCTTGTCGCGCTCGCGGATGTTGCGTTCGACCTCCTCCATCGTCACCGACATGCCCTTGCCCGTCAGCTCCTTGTAGCGGCGGCAGGCGCGCACGGCGGTGTCGGCCGTCATAAACAGTTTCAGCTCGGCGTCGGGGAACACCACCGTGCCGATGTCCCGGCCGTCCATCACCACGCCCCGGCGGCGGCCCATCTCCTGCTGCATGGCCACCAGTTTGCGGCGCACCTCGGGGATGGCGCTCACGCGGCTCACGCAGTTCGAGACCTCGATGGTGCGGATCTTGCCCTCGACCAGATCGCCGTTGACGTAGATGTCGCTGGCCCCGCGCTCGGGGTTGAAGCGGAAGGTGATCGAAATGCGGTCCAGCAGCTTCACGACGGCCTCTTCGTCGACGATGCCCGAACGGATGGCCCCGTGCTCGAGGGCGTAGAGCGTCACGGCGCGGTACATGGCGCCCGTGTCGATGAAGATATAGCCCAGGCGGGCCGCGATGGCTTTGGCGAAGGTGCTTTTTCCGCACGACGAAAAGCCGTCGACGGCAATGATGATCCTGTGTTTAGTGTCCGACATTGGGGAATATATCAAAGAAGGTCGATAATATGGTGTAAATGCCTAATATGCCGATGATGAGTCCCGCGACGTGGTTGATCGTGAGCATGTGCCGCGGACGGAAGCGGCGGCGGAAGAGGTTGATGACGAAGGCCAGCAGGGTCCACCACGCCACCGCGCCGCCGAAGAACCCGGCGATGACGAACAGTGAGCGCATGAAGCCCCCGAAGGTGTGGTCGGCCATGTCGCCGCCCGAAATCTTGAACACCGCGAAGAAGGCCAGGATGTAGGGGATGACCATGATGAAATTGGCGATCGTAAGCCCGAAGATCGAGGCGAAATCCTGCCACAGCGAGGTTTTGCCCGCGCGGTTGCGGCGGATTTGCGGCACGGGATTCTGTGCGAAGATGAAAACGCCGACGATCACCACGAAGATGCCGCCGATCACCCGCAGCAGCGTGTTGTACTGTTCGATCTGGGTCTGGAGCATCGAGTAGAAGAACAGTGCGGCCATGGCCATGAACGTATCGGCGCAGGCGACGCCGATGCCTGAAACGATGCCCGAGCGGCGGCTTTTCGACAGCGTGCGCTGGATGCAGAGCACTGCCACGGGACCTACCGTGATCGAAGCGGCGACGCCTACGCAGATGCCGCGGAACAGGGTTTCGACGATTTCAAATGCCATTTTTTCGGTTTGCTGCGCGTCAGCGACGCACCTGTTACTTACTATCGCCCCTGCGCGGAAGACGGCCCGGAAAAAGGCGTTGTCTTCGGCTCTGCGGCGGCTTTCCGTATTTGCGAAGCAAAGATACAAAAAAGCTCCGACATCCGCCTATGAAAAGGCAAAAAAAGGGTGCGGCGGGTTGTCCCGCGGGTCGGATATGTTGATAAAATATCGAAAACTTTGGCCCCGGGCTTGCATATCGTTCGTTGAAAATGAATAAATTTGCAGAAACAGTACTCCACAATGGCAGAGATGAAACAATTCGGCATCGACCTCGAACTGGACGACGCCGTGGCCCAGGGCCACTATTCGAACCTGGCGATCATATCGCACTCCACTTCGGAGTTCATCATCGACTTCGCGACGGTCCTGCCCGGTGTGCAGAAGGCGCGCGTCAAGAGCCGCATCATTCTTACGCCCGAGCATGCCAAACGGTTGCTGCGCTCGTTGCAGGAGAACATCGTGCGCTACGAAAGCAACGTGGGCAAGATCGAGATTCCCTCGCCCCAGCCCACGCCCGACGCGGGTCCCAAGATGGGTCAGGCCTGAAAACCGGCGGCGCTGCACGGCAGCGCCTTTTTTTGCGCCCGGCGCGTCGTGTCACGTTTTTGTCACGGCCGAAAATTTTGCGGCGTGGAAAAAAACGTTACTTTTGTGGCAAAAGTCCAGATTCCGCCATGCCCACACCCTCGCCGTCAGACCAGCGGTTGTTCGAAGGCATCCGATTCGGCAACGAGGCCGATTTCGAATGCTTCTTCCGGCGTTACTATCCCCGATTGGTGAACTATGCCGCCCGGTTCGTCGCCGGGCATGAAACGGCGCGCGATCTGGTGCAGGACAGTTTTGCACGCCTGTGGGAGCGGCGGTGTGAACTGCGCGAGCTGGATCTGGCCTCGCTGCTGTTCACGATGGTGCGCAATGCCTGTCTCAATTATCTGAAACACAACGGTGTCGTGGCGCGTCACGAACTGGAGTACACGGCCCGCATGCGGGGTGAGGAGCGGATTTACAGCTACGATTTTTTGAGCGACGCCGAGCAGCCCTGCCTTTACGAGGAGTTGCAGCGCGAGGTGCAGAAGGCTGTCGACGCGCTGCCCGACCGCTGCCGCGAGGTTTTCCGGATGAGCCGCTTCGAAGGGCTGAAAAACCGCGAAATCGCCGCGCGGCTGGGCATCTCCGAGACGGTCGTCGAGAAACACCTGGCCCGTGCCGTCGGCCGGCTGGGCGAGCATTTGCGGCGAAGCTGTTCGTTCGAACTTTCGGTGGCCGTGCTTTCGTGCCTGCTGGCGAATTACCTGTAAAATCGGATAGACGATCATTGACCCGGCGGCGGAGATTTCTCTCTCCGCTGTTGTCGTTTTTTTCTTTTTGCGACTTTTTTTGATTTTTTTGTGATCGGGAGGGTTGGGGAAAGGCAAATTCGGTTGTTTTAAAATATGTAACGGAAATGGAAGAGATGAAATTCGATCAGGAAGAGATGCGGCGTCTGGCCGGACGCTATTTTGCGGGAGAGATCGCTGCCGAGGAGGAGCGCGAGTTGTTCCGCTTCGTCACCTCCGACGCTGCGTGCCGCAGGCAGTTCGCTGCGTGGCGGCTCGAATGGGAGGCGATGCCGGCATCGGACGCCGCGACCGACCGCGACTGGCGCCGCCTGCGGTCGCGTATCCGCCTGCAGGGGTCCGCGAGGAGCGCCCGTCCGGGGCGGTTCGCTGCGGTATGGCGTGCCGCGGCTGCCGTGGCGGTGGTGTGCGCGACCTTCTTCGGCGCGCGGCTCTACGACCGCCTGCTGCTGGAGCGCGCCACGGAGCGCTACACCGTGACCACGAAGAGCGGCGACCGCAGCACGGTCTGCCTGCCCGACGGGACGCAGGTGCGGCTCAACGGGTCGTCGACGCTGACCTATCCGGCCAATTTCAACGCCACGAACCGCTCCGTCGAGCTTTCGGGCGCCGCCTACTTCGACGTTTCGCCCGATGAAAAGCACCGTTTCGAGGTGAAGGTCGGAAACTGTTCGGTGGTGGTCAAGGGTACGAAATTCGACGTGACGGCCTATCCCGACGACTCGCTCATCACCACCACGCTGCTCGAAGGGGCCGTCGGTTTCACCGCGCCGCGCGGGGAGACCTTGCTCCGCCCGGGCGAGTCGCTCACCTACGACCGTTTCGCCGAGACCACGGCCATCACGCACGTCAACACGGCGCAGTACCTGGCCTGGATCGAGGGGCGCATCGAGTTCATCGACGTGACGATCGTGCAGTTGTGCGAGAGCCTGAGCAGCCTTTACGGCGTTGAAATCACGCTCGACGACCGCCTGCGCGCCGACGGGACTTTCATCACCATCCGCCTGAGCAACCAGGAGTCGCTCGACAGCGTCCTGAAGGCCCTCGACCTGATCGTTCCGGTCTCGGTCCACCGGCAAGGCCCTTCGGTGCGTCTCTCGGCCAAGTGACGCCGCATCCCGAAACAACTTTAAAACAACCAATACCTTAAACAAATGAAGCAATTCTCCAATCTGAAACGGGCGTTTCTGCCGTGCCTGTTCGTGTTGCTGACGCTCCCGGCGTGGGGGCAGATGCAGCCCGTCACGAAGAACTTCCGGAAAACGCCTCTCAAAAACGTGCTCAAGGAGGTGGAGGCCCAGACCGGGCTGTCGATCATGTACGACACCCGGGAGCTGAACCTCGAACGTCCGGTCACGGCTTCGTTCGACCGCACACCCGTGTCGCAGGTGCTGCGCGAGGTGCTCGACCGCACCGTCCAGTATTCGATCAAGGACAAGATGATCGTGATCTACAAGGCGTCGGCGACTCCCCCCCCCGCAGCCGGGACGGGTAGGACCCTGACGGGCACGGTGCTGGACGAAACGGGAGCGCCGATGGTGGGCGCCGCCGTCGCCACGCCCGACGGACGCCGCGGCACGGTCACCGACAGCAACGGCCGCTATTCGCTGACGCTCGGCGCCGGCGACGCTCTGATTTCGGTCTCCTACCTGGGCTACGTCACCCGGCAGATCGTCATCGGCGACCGTACGGAGGTCGACGTCAACCTGGTCCCCGATGCCAAAAACACCATCAACGAGGTGGTGGTCATCGGTTACGGCGCGGTGAAGAAATCCGACCTGACGGGTTCGGTCTCCAACGTGAAGATGTCCGACATCCGCGACGTGCCCAACACGTCGGTCGACCAGGCTCTGCAAGGCCGCATCGCCGGTGTGGACATCATGTCGACTTCGGGTGCGCCGGGAGCCACGACTTCGATCCGCGTGCGCGGCACGCGTTCGATCTCGGCGTCGAACGAACCGCTGATCGTCGTCGACGGCGTGATCGACGCCGTGAGCGACCTGAACGACATCAACTCGGCCGACATCGAGCAGATTTCGGTCCTCAAGGACGCCTCGTCGACGGCCATCTACGGCTCGCGCGGTGCCAACGGCGTGATTATCGTCACCACGCGGCAGGGCGTCACCTCGAAGCCGTCGGTCACGGCCAAGGCTGAATTCGGCGTCTCGAAACTCGCCCGCGACCTCGACCTGATGGATGCGCAGGAGTTCGTCCGCTACCTCAACGACCGGAACTATTTCTCCTCGCGCGATCCGCAGCGTCCGCCGCGCTTCGACCCTTCGGAGTACGGGCGCGGGACCGACTGGATCGACGAGATCACCCGCACGGCCCTCTATCAGAACTATAACCTTTCGGTCAGCGGCCGCAGTCAGAAGTCGAGCTACTTCGCGGCGCTCGGCGGCAACGATACGCAGGGCATCGTCGACGGCAGCGGATTCCGCCGCATCACGGCCCGTCTGAATCTTTCGTACGACTTCGCCAAGTGGCTGACCGTCGGTTTCAAGGGCAGCTATACCTTCCGCGACGAGAATCCCAACCGGGCGACCATCGGCGGCGCGAACATCTGGGACGGCGCCGTCTACCTGGCCCCGACGATGGGTCCCAAAGACTACATCAACCCCCTCTACGAGAACGGCGTGCGCATTGATACGCCCCGCGCCAAGATCGACTGCAACGAGAACGAGAGTGAGCGCATGACCAATACCGACGTGCTGGAGTTCACGATCAAGCCCGTGCGCGGGCTGATCATCAAGAGCCAGAACTCCTATATGGTCTACCAGCGTCACGACTACCAGTTCTGGCCCAGCTATCTGCCGAAGCGCACCGAGGGCGAAGGGGCCGATGCCTACCGTTACGAGGGCGACGCACGCCGCCTGACTTCGGAAAATACGGTCTCCTATTCGAAGAAATTCGCCTCGGGGCACTATTTCGATGCGATGGCGGGCTTCTCGGCCACGCACGAAACGGCCAACTTTTTCTCGCTGAAGGCCGAAGGGTTGCTCACCGACGACCTGAAGTGGAACAACATGAACAGCATCGGCAGCAAGGAGAACTACAACGCTTCGACCAGCTCGAACAAAGTCGTGCGCGAGTCGGTGCTCATGCGCCTGAACTACAACTACAAGAGCCGCTACTACTTCACCTTCACGGGGCGTTACGACGGGTCGTCGAACTTCGCCGAGAACAACAAATGGGGTTTCTTCCCTTCGGCGGCCGTCAAGTGGAACGCCAAGAACGAGAATTTCCTCAAGCAGGTGCGCTGGCTCGATGAACTGTCGCTGCGCCTGAGCGCCGGACGCACGGGTAACGACGCCATCGCGACCTACCGTTCGCTCGAAGCCTACGGCACGACCACCAACGGTTATCTGTTCGGCGGCACGCAGTCGGCGTCGTTCTTCCCTTCGCGTGTGGCCAATCCCAACCTGACGTGGGAGAAAACCACGCTCTACAATGCGGGTCTCGATTTCTCGGCCTTCGACGGCCGCCTGAACATCACCGTCGACGGCTACTATTCGACCACCCGCGACCTGCTGCTTTCCTTGCAGACGATCCATACGACGGGTTACACGAGCCGTTTCACGAACCTGGGCAAGACGTCGAACCGCGGCGTCGAGGTCTCGGTCGAGAGCCGTAACATCGTGAAGCCGAAATTCGGCTGGACGACGAGTTTCACCCTTTCGCACAACAAGCAGATGGTCGACGACATCGGCCACGAAGAGTACGTTTCGTGTCTCGAAAGCGGCGGCAATACCAACTACATGATGTATGGCTACAAGACGGGCTATCCGCTCAATGCACTCTGGGGATTCCAGTACGCCGGGGTCTGGAAGACGACCGACCAGTTCGAGCGCAATCGCTTTACCAAGAGTTATATATCCTCGTCGACGGGCAGCGACGCCCAGCTGATGCTGGGGTATCCCAAGTACGTCGATCAGAACCGAGACGGCATTCTGTCGGAGGAGGACCTGATC
>OJQD01000547.1_pt1 | contig 11879 bp, 8 predicted proteins | sample 1598691 | NCBI WGS metagenome assembly OJQD01 (sample SAMN03922507, study PRJEB24848) | human gut metagenome | isolation source: stool sample | host: Homo sapiens | place: Germany | collected 2011-11 | reverse complement strand
CGACGGAGATGCCCGTGCGGTAGAGCGGCCTCGCGTAACGATCGGTCACGTCGTCGAGCGTCATGCGCACCACGCCGTCCATGCGCCGCCCCTCGCGGTGGTAGGGCAGGTAGGCCAGCCCGTCCGGCGTGTCGAATTCGTCGTCAGCGATGCCGAGGCGGCGGTATCCCAGCTCGTGCTAGATGTGGTAGACGAAGCGCAGGGTCTTCTGCCGCGCCGCTTCGAGGGCCGCTGTGCGCTCGGCATGGGGAAGTTCCACCACGTCGAGGTTGATGTCGTTGCCCTCCTTGGGCCAGTTGATCATGTATTTGCCTCCCGGCATACGGCCGTATTCGAGCATCCGGTCGGCGCTGCGCACCCCTTCCGACGAGAGGTCGTAACACCCGGCGAACTCCGCGGGGTCGTAGCCCGCAGGCCGCTCGATGGTTCGGTCCGCGCCGGGCCCGTAGTCCTTGAGGATGGCCACCACCGTGAGGTCCTGCACCGCGTCGTTGGCCTCGGCCGGAGCCAGCTCTTCGTCCGTGTCGGCGCGGGCGTCCATGCCAAGACGGTATGAGGTGCCGCTCAACGGCAGCGCGTCGCCCAGATCGGTGGCGTCGACGGTGATGCGGGCCCGCACCAGCATGCGGCCCCCGCGCGCGTCGGTGAACTCGGCGCCCGTGACCCGCTTTCCGCGGCGCAGGATGCCCGTCAGGCGGTAGCCGTGCACCACCTCGAGCGTCGGCTCGGCCGCGGCCATCGTGTGAAAGATGCTGTCGGCCACGTGCGGTTCGAACAGGGTGGTGCTCACCCAGCCCGTCCACAGCGCGCCGATACCGCCGTAACGCTTCCGCAGGTGGTCGCGGAACTCGTTCCACAGACCCGACGGCAGGTCGAAATTGCCGTCCGTGGCGCATACGCCCTGGGCCGTGAGCATGCCTCCCAGCATGGGAGTCTCCTCGACGACGAGCGTCTGCACGCCCTGCCGCGCCGCGGCGATGGCGGCCGTCGTGCCGGAGGTCGTGCCGCCGATGACGAGCACGTCGGCCCGGCGGCGGATGGTGTTTTCACAGGTGCAGCCCGCGGCGAACGTCAGACACAGCAGGGCCGGAATCAGGATTTTTTTCATCGGATCGGTGTTTTTTCAGGTGCGGCGAACCTAACGGCGCATCCGCCGCCCGAAGCCATGCTCACGGTCAGCGTATCGGCGGCCGTTACGGGACGCTCTTCGTAGTCAACGGCATAGGGATTGGTTTTCCAGTCGGCGCCCTCGCCGTCGGCGTAAATCTGCGCCGTGTAGGTCACCCCGGGCGCGAGGAACGTGAGGGGCACGCCGACCGTGCGGGGCTCCTCGTCGGTGACGGCGCCGAGGTACCAGTCCTCCGAGCTGCGGTCCTGCCGCACGAATACGGCATAGTCGCCGATCGCGGCCTGGGGCACGAGCGTCCGCTCCCAGTCGGTGGGCACGTCGCGGATGAAGTCGAAGGCCTTGTGTCCGCGGTAGTTTTCGGGCAGGTCCGAGGCCATCTGGAGCGGGCTGTAAATCACCACGTAGTGCGCCAGCTCGCGCGCGATGGTCGACTGCACCCGCGCGAAGGGCGAGACGGGGTTGTCGAAACGGAACGTCCCGAACGTGTAGTCCATCGGCCCGGCCAGTCCGCGCAGGAACGGCACCACGGTGGTGTGCTCGGGCGGATTTCCGCCGTCGGGCGACCAGGCGTTGTACTCCTGACCGCGGACGCCCTCCTGCGTCATCAGGTTGGGCCACGTGCGTTCTATCCCCGTGGGCATGACCGGCTCGTGGTTGTCGATCATCATGCCGCAGCGGGCTGCCGTCTCGATCACGCGGCGGTAGTGCCGCACGCCGTACTGGCTGTCGTGCAGCTCCTTTCCGTCCATCAGCACATTGACGTAGCCCGTTTTGACGTAATCGACGCCGTACTTTTTATAGAACGCGAAAGCCTCCTCCAGCTGGGCCTCGTAATTCTTTGTATCGGCCCCCGTTTCGTGGTGGCCGATCAGTTCCACGCCCTTTTGGGCGGCGTAGCCGGCAACGGCTTCGATGTCGAAGTCCGGATAGGGCTCCGTGAAGCGGATCCGGTCCGTGTTTTTGGTCCACTCGCCGTCCCAGCCGACGTTCCACCCCTCGACCAGCACGCCCTCGATGCCGTGTTCCGCGGCGAAGTCGATGTAACGTTTCGCGTTTTCGGTCGTGGCGCCGTGGCGGGGTCCCTGCGCCCAGGTCTCCTGAAAGAGATGCATCGACCACCAGATGCCGACATATTTGGCGGGGCGGATCCACGAGGTGTCCTCGATGCGGCACGGCTCGTTGAGGTTGAGCATGAGCCGCGAAGTTACCAGACCGCCCGGCGTGTCGGCGACGATCATCGTGCGCCACGGCGTGCGGAAAGGCGTCCGTGCGTAGACCTTCACCCCCGTGGACCACGGGGTGAGGTGGCAGCGCAGGGTGGTTCCGTCGGGGTAGAGGCTCATTTTGGCGTAGTCCGTCAGATCGGCCTCGTGCAGGGCGAGATACCCTCCGCCGGCGCATTCCAGCGTGAGCGGCGTGTTGACCGTGTCCATCCGCGAGATGGGGGTGTGGCGGGCGAGGCTCTCGTAGTAGGGTTCGCGCGCGGGCATCCACCAGGCGTTGTGGTCGGACGGAAAGCGGTATTCGGTCAGCTCGTCCGTGATCGCGAACTCGCCCAGATGGGGCTGTTCGGGAAATTCGAAGCGGAAGCCATAGCCGTCGTCGAACAGGCGGAACACCACGTCGAAGCGGCGGCGGGGTGCGTCGCTTTCGCGCACGCTGACCCTCAGTTCGTTGTAATGGCTGCGCACGGTGCGCTGTTCGCCCCAGACGGTCTCCCACGTCTCGTCACGGCTGTCGCGCGACGTGCCCGTGATTTCGAGCCCTTCGCGCAGCGCCGGGGCATCGAGCAGTTCGAATCCCAGCGTCGAGAAATCCAAAAGGGGCGCGCTGCGGCGCGTCACGGAGTAGCCGATGCGGCCGCCGCGTTCGGCCACCTCGAGACAAAGCGTGCCGTCGGGCGAGCAGACGCGGCCTGAGCTGCCGCAGGCGGTGCAGAGGAGTGCGGCGAGCGCCGCGAAGAGGATCGAAAGAGGTTTTTTCATCGTGCTGTCATGGTTTTTTCGGTGTCGAATAGCCCGTGCCGCTCTCCCAGACCGAGAGCCGGCCGAATCGGTCGCGGACTTCGACGCGGATATGCGCATCGGGCGACGCGGGCAGGGCGTGGAAGAGGTGTTCGGTGCGGTCCGCGCCGATGTTTTTGTGCTTGAAATGCTCGCTGTAACGCGCCACGTAGTCGTAGATCGACGCGTCGTACCCCGTGTAACGGGTCATCAGTCCGCGCGGCTCGCCGTTCTCGTACCAGACGACCTGCCAGGCGGGGTCCCAGTTCCAGACGTTGACCGTCACGGCGTCGGGGCGGCGGCGGTCCTCGCCGACGCCGTAGGCCGTGAACTGCCGGCTGCGGGGGTGGTCCGCGGCCTTGTAGTACCACGTGAGGCCGTCGCCGTCGAACTCGTAGACCCCGTACCCGGCCGGAATGCCGTCCATGCTCCACGGGGCCTGCCAGAAAAGGGTGCTCAGCGGAGCGTGGACGTGCTCGAAGAGGTGCGGCTCGGGGGTGTAGTTTTCGTTGTAATGTTCGTGCGCGGAGAGGATATGGGCGTTGTAGGGTTCGAGCATCCGGTAGAGCGCCCGGCGGTTGTTGAGCACCTTGTGCGACTCCTCGCGGCTCCATTCACCGCTCCGCGCCGCGCGCGACCAGGTCGGGATGTGCAGGCAGACGACCACCGTGCGGCCCGCCGGGACGGTGGCGAGGTCCTGCTCCAGCCAGCGGAGCTGCCGCTCGTCGAGATACCCCACATAGAGGTAGCTGCGGCCGATGTAGAAGCAGTCGTCGAGCACCACGTAGTGCACGCGGCCGCGGTCGAAAGCGTAGTAGGTCGGGCCGAAGTGCTCCTTGAACGAGCGTTTCGCCCGGTCGCTCGTCCGCACGCCGAGGTCCATGTCGTGGTTGCCCGCGACGTAGAAGAACGCGACCCCGCTCGCGGCGAGGGCCTCGCTAACCGGTTCGAAAAGCGGGGGCCTGCGGTCGATGTCGCCGATGATGTCGCCGCAGACCACCCCCAGCGTCGGCACTCCGTCGGCGGCCGTCAGCCGCATGTCGTCCGCGGCCCGGCGCACGCTGTCCAGCTCGCACTCGAAGTAGACCTGCGGATCGGCGACCGCCAGCAGGCGGTGGCGCGTCATGTCCTGCACCGCGGGCTCCAGCGCGAAATCGTAGCGCCGTCTGCCGGGAGCGATGCGCCGGTAGATGCAGGGCGTGCCGTCGCGCAGGGGGATTTCGTACCCGTCGGGCAGCGTCAGGTAGACGAACTCCGCCTCCGTGTCCGACGGCAGGCGGTAGCGCCCTTTGGCGTCGGTGCGCACGATCGTGCGGCCGTCCGTGACGCAAACTCCCGTCACGCCCCTGCCGGAAGCCGTCACGCGGCCGCACAGATCGATCGTGCGCGTGGCCGCCCGCCCCGTGACGGAAAGAGACGAGGCGGCGAGCAGCGCCGCAAAGAGGATGAACGCGCTGGTTTTCATTTCACGGGTTCGAGAACGGCGGCCCAACCGCCTCCGGGGGCCATCCGCAGGGCGATCGCGTCGTCGCGCGTGACTTCACGGGTTTCGGTGCGGTAATCCCGCGCGATGCGGTCGGCATTCACCCCGTCGGCGAAGACCTTCATGCGGTAGCGGCCACCGTCGAGGAACTTCAGCGGGGCCTCCAGCGTGCGGGCCGTCCAGTCGGTGATGGCTCCGATGTACCACTTCTCACCGCTGCGGCGCGCCACGGCGGCGTACTCGCCCACCGAGGCGGCGAGCCCCACCGTTTCGTCCCACACGGTCGGCACGGCGGCGATGAAGGCCGTGAACTCCGCTTCGCGCAGGTAGTGCGACGGCGAGTCGCAGAGCATCTGAAGCGGACTTTCGAAGACGACGTACAGCGCCGCCTGATGGGCGCGCGTGCCCTGGCTCATCGGGTTGTCCCAGCTGATGGCGAAATCGGCCCGGGTGGCGTTGCGCGTGGCGCCGGGCGTGTAGTCCATCGGTCCGGCGACCATGCGCGTGAAGGGCAGCGTGCAGTCGTGGACGGGCGAAATGTCGGTCGAGCATTTGTCGTGCTCCATGCCGTAAACTCCTTCGAACGAGAGGACGTTGGGGTATTTGCGCTGGAGCCCCGCGGGTTTGAACGACCCGTGGAAATCCACGATCAGACCGCGGTCGAACGCCGCGCGGGCGATCTCATCGTAAAATCGGACCATCTCCTGATCGGACCGCTGCATGAAGTCGATCTTGATGCCCTTCACGCCCCAGTCGCGGTAGGTGTCCAGGATGCCTTCCAGGTCCTTCTTCATGGGGTTCCAGAGCGTCCAGAGCACCACGCCGACGCCCTTTTCGCGGCCGTGGCGGATCAGCTCCCCGAGGTCGATCTCCCGGCGCGGCTCCTTGATATTGAGCGTGCTCACGGACCACCCTTCGTCCAGCAGGATGTAGTCGATGCCGTATTTGGCCGCGAAATCGATGTAATACTTGTAGGTCGCGGTGTTGACCCCCGAGCGGAAATCGACCCCGTAGATATTGAGCGAATGCCACCACTCCCACGAAATCTTGCCCGGCCGCACCCACGAGGCGTCGCCTTCGACGGGTTTCGACGCGAGCTGGTAGGCGAGGTTGTTCTCCAGCAGCGCGCGGTCGTCGGGGTCGATGGTCACCACGCGCCACGGAAACGTGCGCGTGCCTCGGGTCCGGGCGATGTAGGGCGCTTTTTTCACCAGCTCCTCGTTGCGGTCCGAACCCTCCCTGAGCCGGGCTTCGAGCACCACGGGCGGGAACTGCGCGCGGAGGCTGTGTCCCTCGCCGCCGAACAGGAACAGGCAGGGATAGTCCTCCAGATCGGTTTCCGTCACGACCATGCGCGTGCCGCGCGGCGAGGAGAACCACACGGGCAGGTAGGCGTACCGCTTCGCGTCGAGCTCCGAGAGGTGCTTGCGGTCGAAGAACGCTTCGCAGTGGGAGATGAAATCGGGGTTCTCCTCGCGGGGCCAGAGGGTCTCGAAATCGGCGGCGAAATTCAGCTCGGCGGTCTCCGACTCGATGTCGACGGTCCCCTTTCGCGCCGTTTCAAAACGGTAGACCGCGCCGTTGTCGTAGACCCGGAAGCGGACGGCCCAGCCGCCGCGGAACGTAAGCAGAAGCTCTTCGCAGCGATCGTGCAGCGTGCGGAACTTGGTCGGAACGGGCGCCGTGCTGCGCTCGTCGATGCGCCGCCGTTCGGCCCGCCGCACGACGGGCGCCGCGCCGAACGGCTCGGCCCCGGCGATCTTCATGCCGATGCGGCTTGCGTCGAGCAGCCGTTCGCCCTCGCGCGTGACGCTCCAGCGCAGTTCGGGCGCGGTCGATACCGTCACCGTGATTTTTCCGTCGGGAGATATCGCCGTGTACTCTTCGGCCCGGAGCCCCGAAGCCCCGGCCAGCACGGCTGCGGCGATAAGAAGGAGTTTTTTCATGGTGCAACTGTTTTACTTATTCGGTTGCCGCCTCCGCTTCGTAACGGTCGATGCCCCGCTTGATGGCGGCCCACATATCGTTGTTGATGACATGAACGATGTCGAAGACCATCAGCCCGGCCGTGCGTTTGAGGCAGTAATAGCAGGCTTCCTCGATGTCGAATGTCTTCTGCGAGCAATCCACCGTCGCGTAATAGGTACAGGCGTTGAGCAGGAAGCGCTCGGCACGGTTGATACCGTATTCGATCGACTCGCCGTCGTCGGGTCCGTACACGCGGGGCAGGTAGGTCCCCAGCAGGAACGTGTCGAGCTGATCGGCGAAACCGGTCTGGTGGTAATTGATCGAACACCAAGAGTTGAACGACCACGCATCCTGATCCGTTAGCGGACGGAACGCCTTGCTGGCCCAGTTCTGTCCGTTGGCATAGAGTGCGCCCCACCACGAAGCGGCCCAATATTCCAATTTTACGTCCGGTTTGATTGCCTTGATCTCCTTGCGAACGCGGGCAACGAAGTCGTGGATTATCATCGAGCGGAACTCCCACCACTCTTTGTAGTATTTGCCGGGGACTCTTTCGCCGGAAGCGTTGTAGGTGAAGACATCGCCCGGCCACGTCTCGACGAGTCCGCCAATGTACTTTTCGAACGCCTCTTTGGATGCTTCCGAGAAATCGCTCTGATAGTCCGGAAAACGGCAGTAGTCGAGCGCGTAGGCATCGAAATCGTAGTTGGTGACTATTTCACGAATGAAACGCAGGGCGAACTCCTGAACTTCGGGCAGGACGGGATTGAGGAACGCTGCGACCTTCGTGGGGTCGTCCTTGATGTCGACCATGCCCTCGGGCTTGTATTGCATGCAGGTTTTCCCCTTCCATGTCGTGCCCCGGTAGGCGGGTCCCTGTCTGGTGCTGGGCATGCCCATGGGGAATACGGTGGTCGAGACGGTCACTTTCAGGTTCCGTTTATGTGCCTCGTCGAGGAAAAACTGGAGGTAGTCCCAACCTCTGTCGGCAACGTTAACTGAACCGATAGTCGTCGCTTGGGTCATGAACTCGCTTTTGTAGAGTACGTCCCCCTCGACGGGCTTCACATCCACGACGATCTTGTTGAATCCCGCTTCCTGTGTTTTGTCGAGCATGGCGATGATACCGGCCTGTGTCGAGAATCGCTGGAAGTTGGCCTCGGCATCGAACCAGAGCATTTTTTCCTTTCCCTCTGAGGGTTCCGGTTTCGGATCGGGGTTCGGCCCGGGTTGCGGCTTGTCGAGTTCCGGAGGGGTTTTATGCGATTCCGTGCAGGCGGACGGAATCGCCGCCATCAGCAGGACACAAAGTATCAGGATGGATTTTTTCATCTTGTCATTTTTGAGTTTTCTGTTCTTTTTCAGCCCGGTCGATACCACGTTTGATGTCATCCCATAGATCGTTTTCGATGACCTGAATGATGTCGAAGACCATCACTCCGTCCGTGCGCGAAAGACACAGGTATACGGCGTCTTCGAACTGATCGACATGGTTCTGGGCGTAGAGCGAACCGTAGACCGCACAGTCGCCGTCGACATCCTTCAGCGAGCGGGCGAGACCGTATTCGATCGATTCGGGGTCATCCATGCCCCATACCTTTTCGAGGTAGGTTCCCGTGATGAAGACATCGAGCAGATCGGCGAATCCGGTGCGGTTGTAGGTCGGCGTGGCCCAATCGTCGAGATAGGCTTCGTGGAAGCGCGAACGCGGGCTGGCCCAGTTCTGGCCCTGTGTGTAGATGGCGTGCAGCCACGAGGCGGCCCAATACTCCAGTTTCACGCCGGGCTGGGTCCGTTCGATAAGCGTGCGCACTTCGGCGATGAAGTCGCGGATGACGCCCGAGCGGAACTCCCACCACTGTTTATAGTAGGGGCCAGCCACGCGGGCTCCGTTGGCGTCGTAGGTGAATATATCCTCCGGGAAACGGTCGATGCCGTGTCCGAGGTAGGTTTCGAACGCTTCGCGCGAAGCGGGCGAGAAATCGCTCTCAGCATCGGGGAAGCGGCAATAGTCGAGGGCATAGCCGTCGAACTTGTATTTTGTGAGCAGTTCGTGTGCGAAACGCAGCACGTACTCCTGATTTTCGGGCAGTACGGGATTGAGGAACGCCGCGACTTTCGTCGGGTCGTCCTTGATGTCTTTCCTCCCTTCGGGCGTGTATTCGACACAGGTTCGGCCCGCCAGTTCCGGGTCGGAGTAGGCCGCTCCCTGGCGGAACGTGGTGAATCCCGCAGGGAAAATCATCGTCGAGACGGTCACTTTTAGTTCCCTTTTACGCGCTTCGTCGAGGAAGCATTGCAGGTAGTCCCAATCGCGGCGGACGGTGTCCGGACCAACGACGGTGAGCGGTTCCAGCATATCGCTTTCGTAGAGCACGGTGCCCGAAATGGGGCGCACGTCCACGACGATGTGGTTGAATCCGCACTCGACGGTGCGGTCCAAATAGTAGCGGATCGAATCCTGCGAAGCGAAGCGCTTGAAATTGGCCTCTGCGTCGAACCAGAGCATTTTGGGTTTTCCACCGTCGGCGGCGCGAAGCGTCCGGGCGGAGTTTCCGCCACAGGATATCGATGTCGCTGCAACGAAGAGGATGACTGTAAAAAAGGTGCTTATTTTCATGGGTCGTGTTAAAAGAACCACATTCCTCCGGCCCGAGAACGGGCCCGGACCGGGAAGAATGCGGATTGATACGGTTTCGTCAAGACCTGTCGTGACAGGTGTAAGGTTTGTTAATCGTAAGTGATCTCCAGTTTCCAGCTCTTGACTGCGTGCCCGGGAACCAGTACGTATACGTAACCGCAGTTTTCCTTTTCGTTATACACGAATGTTCCGACGGGGCAGTAGGGGTTGGCGTCCGAGATCGCGTAATTGAGCGTCGCCTCGGCGGGGTTGAGCAGGAATTCGCCGTTCGAGTCCACGATCGAGACGTAGGTGCAGGGCCAGCCGGTGGTGAAGACGGCGGCATAAGCCTTTTCGTTGAACATGAAAGCGCGGATCGAACCTTTGGTGTAGTTACCCCAGTTGTTCGGACCGTTGGGCGCTGCTCCCGGAATCTGCTTCAGATTGAGCGAGGATGTGCCGTCCCAGCCTTCCCAGGTCAATACGTTGTGACCGCCGGCCACGGCATCCCACATGAACCAGGTGCCCGAAACCTCTCCCGAGCAGGCCGAAACCATCTGGCTCCACGAGCCGTCGTTCGAGGGCTGTCCGGTAAGCAGGTTGTAGTAGTCGCCACGCACGCCGTCGGCGAAACCCCAGCAGAAACTCGGGCCAGTGGCTACGCGTGCGCCCAATGCCGTAATGAGCGCTTTGCCTTCGACGAGGTTGCCGCCCACGGAGAGGAACGCTGCGATGGCGCTGTCCGACGGACCGAGGATCGTTTCGGCGGGCTGGTCGCATCCGTTCTTCCAGCAGGCGTACGTAACAGGAGCCAATCCACTCGTGCCGTCAGCGGTCAGTGAAGCGATCAGATGTCCTGCCTCGTCGTTAGCCAGCGAGGTGACCTGCAATCCGTCGTAACCGGTCATGTTCAGATTGCCTGCGGCAGCGAGCGTCTTGCCGTCGAATACCTTGGTGCCGATGACGATCTTGTCGCCGCTGACGCCGATTTGCAGGTATTTCGTGTGATCGGTGATGTCCATCTGAGTGGCCGTTTTCTCTGCCAGAGCACCGATCTTGGTATAGGAAACGACAACTTTTTCAACGGGCTTTGTTGTATAAATGCGGGTGGTCTTGCCGTCGGCTCCCGTCACCGTGAATGAAATCGGCTGCGTATAGTCGGCCGCCACGGAGGGATCGGGCGTGATGGTTGCGCCTTCGGAGAGTTTCACCGTGGCGGTGGCCGTCTTCATGGCTTCCAGCTGCGGCGTGGTATAGGCAAGGTCGATCGATTTGTCGTAGTCGTAGACATCGCCTGAAAGCGTTTCCCCTTCGGGGAGATTCAGAACGAAAGATTCGATACGGCATTTTTCGCCGCGGTCGATCTGCGGGCCGGGTTTGCTGATTTCCGGATCGTCGTCCGTACAGGCTGCAAACGACAGCGCGAGACCTGCCAGGGTGGCGTAAGCGAATAAATTGAACTTTTTCATATTGGTCGAGTTAATTTTAGATTTATTCATTCGTTGTAATTCGTTATCTGCGCGTGTAGAAAGCCCACAGCGTATAGGTTCGCGATCCATTGTCGCCTGCCCGAACCTTGATCTCCATCGGATCGGAGAGGTCTTTCAATCCCGACAGTGACGGATAGATATAGGTGTCATAAGCCACGTTTGCGCGTACCATCAGCTTTTTCACGTCGTATTTTTCACGAAGTTGTTTGGGAATGGGGAAGAAAATCTCGCCCGTCGTTTCGTCGATGATTCCTGCGATACCGGCTCCGCCTTCGGCGGGCTGGATTTCGATGGAATTAATCGTACTGTCCGTGTGGATGAATTCGTCTTCCGCTTCGGCGCATGATGTCGCAAGCGATGCGAATGCCGCTACGGCCAGTACTGCAAGATATTTACGGAGTTTCATAGTCGTTCTGTTTTTGCGGTTAATCATTAGATCCATCCGTCGTTGTTCGTACAGAGCGAATTGTTCGAACGCTCCGAAAGCGGAATGGCGAATCGGTAATAACGGTCGTAGAAGATGCGCTTGTGTCCGCCGTCGGCATCGACCTGCTCGTAGGTAAATGAACCGTCGGACTGTTTGGAGATCTTAACGCCGTGCACGTTCTGCCCGTCGATGACTTTTTCGGCCAGCCGCCAGCGGCGCAGGTCCCAGTAGCGGAAACCTTCGCCGGCCAACTCCACCTTGCGTTCGTGACGCACGTATTCCAGGAAGGTCTCCTTGTCGGCGGTGGCACGCGCGGGCAGTCCGACGCGGGCGCGGACATCGTTGAGCGCCTGCAGCGCTTCGGCGCTGTTCTTGTTCCAGTTCTCCATGGCAAGTGCCTCAGCCTTGTTCAGGAGGACCTCGGCATAGCGCAGTACGATCCAGTCCTGTCCCGAGCCGCTCGTGACCCACGTCTTGTCTCCGTCTATGAGGTATTTGCGCAGGTAATAACCCGTTACGGTCGTTCCGGCGGCTCCGGCGTTTTCATAGGCCTTGTATCCGTCCTTGCCGCCAACGAAGCTTTCGATCTTCCGCCCCATCCAATCGGCTCCGTTATAGAGAATCGTGGCGTAGAAGCGCGGTTCACGGTTCGCATAGGGATCCTTACCGTGTTTCTCCCAGGAGAAATTGCCGCCGTCGCCTGCCATTTCATAGCTGCTGTCTCTTATACACATCTGACGCTGCCGACGAATAGAGAGG
>OJQD01000531.1_pt1 | contig 12139 bp, 3 predicted proteins | sample 1598691 | NCBI WGS metagenome assembly OJQD01 (sample SAMN03922507, study PRJEB24848) | human gut metagenome | isolation source: stool sample | host: Homo sapiens | place: Germany | collected 2011-11 | reverse complement strand
TCTTGTCTCGTGGGCTCGGAGATGTGTATAAGAGACAGGGCGAGTGTGGCGTCCTGGAAATCGTCGACGATGACGAGTTTCGGCAGGTCGGACGTTTTGGCTTCGTTCACGGCGGCCGCGGCGTCGATCATGAGCTGCGAGGCGTCGAGACGGTATTGGTCCGGATATGCCTCGTTGATGGCCTGGTTGTATTCGGCACGCAGCGCGAAGGCGAGCCGCCATTGCACGCGCAGTCGTTCGCGTCGTTCGTCAAGCGTGCCGTGTTCGTCGGCAGCGCGGGAAATCAGCGCGTCTTCGAGTTCCGGTTTCGCGCCGATCTCGTTCATGCGGGCAAGCATGTCGCGCAGCTGGTTGGCGAAGGCGTCGGTGGCGTCGTCCACCACCATGCCCGACCAGTCGGCGACCACGAAGTAGGTGCGCAATAGTGCGCAGGTGGAGCATTCGTCGCCGTGCTCGGCATGTTCGGCATGTCTGTCGAGCACGCGGCGGATGACCACGTCCTGTTCGGCCCCGTTGAGCAGTTTCGGCAGGGGTTGTCCGGCATGCGATCGCACGGCGGTCATGATGCGGAACGCGACGGCTGGCAGGGTGGTGACGGGGCGTGCCTGCGAGATCGCGGACAGTTCGCGGATCACGGTGTCGCCGAGCCGGTCGGCCACCTGTCTGCCGGAGACCGTCATCACGGCGTACGCGTCGCCATGCCGCTTCATCGCGGCGACCAGCATGTCCAGCGCGAACCGGGTCTTGCCGCTGCGGGGTGCCCCCGCAACCAATGTCACGTCATCGAGATCGTCCACATCCATCATGTCTCCCCAGCTTAGCCGAACGGTCCGGCCACGAATCGCATATCATCGTCCGAAGCCGTCCTGAAAACGTCATCGTGGACACCGCCATCTTTACATATGGACATCGATACCCTCTACAAAGTTTTTCGGACACCGCCACCAATAAGATTGACTAGCGGCGCAGCCCGGGAAGGTTCAACAGCGAACAGACGGCCTGCCCATGACGACGAGTACGGTCGAAGCATAGACGCAACGCACGGAACCGGGCAGGAACTACAAGAAAGAGGAAGCATGGAAGCCTCAAGGAGCATTCCCCCTCAGATTCCCGGCTACACACTGATCAAACGGCTGGGCTCCGGTTCCGAAGCCGACGTGTACCTGTACCAGCAGCTTTCCCCGGCCCGTCAGGTGGCCATCAAAATCAGCAAGAACACGCTCGACCCACGTGCCGCGGTCCGCTTCCGTTCCGAAGCGAATTTCATGGGGCGGATCTCCACACACCCCTACATTCTTTCCGTCTATGAGAACGGCGTGACCGTCAACGGGCGCGGCTACACCGTGTTCGAATACGCTCCGGGCGGCAATTACAAGACGTTCCTCGAGCATGGCCGTCTCACCGCCGACCAGATGCTCACCGTCGGCATCGATCTGGCGAGCGCGCTGTTCACCGCGCATCGCAAAGGCATCATCCATCGAGACATCAAGCCCAGCAATATTCTCATCAACGCGCACAATATGCCCATGCTCGCCGATTTCGGCATCGCCGGGTCCGTCTATGGGCGTCCGGGTGTCGGCTTCACCATCGCGTGGGCCGCGCCGGAGGTGCTTGCCCAAGGCGGTGGCGGTAATGAATCGTCCGATATCTATTCGCTTGGCGCCACGCTGTTCGCCATGCTGATCGGCCAATCGCCGTACGAGTATTTCTATGCCGATGTGCTGGGCGATTCCCAACGGCAGGTGCGGGCCGAACGGCTCAAGTCCGTCATTCTCAACAATCCGCTGCCCAAGCTCAACCGTCCCGACGTGCCGGCCGAAGTGGAACGGGTGTTGCGTAAGGCCTTGAGCCGTACGCCCGAGGATCGTTACTATTCCGCGTTGGAGTTCGCGCGCGACATGCAGCGCGTGCAACAGGCCTTGTATGGCCGTGCCGTGCAGACCACCGTCGAGGGTGTGCCGGATTATCCGCAGAACATGTACGCGCAGACTTCCGCATTCGACCAGTCCGCCCCGATTGCGAAACAGCATGCCCGGTGGGCGAAGCCGTTGGCCGTCACGGTTGCTGCGGCGGCCGCCGTGGTCGTGATGGCGTTGGCGTTCGTCACCGTCGTCATGCCGAATATGGATGCGTCCTCCGACAACAGCAAGGTGCAGGTGCAGAACCATGGCGCCCAGAACCATGCCGAGGACGATCCCGATTCGGCGATCACGTCGGGCAGTGTGCCGAGCGTGCAGGATCTTACGGGCGAATACACCGCCGACGGCAAAGTGCGGTTCACATGGGTCAATCCTTCGCCGAAGGATGGCGATTCGTACGCGTGGTCGCTGGTCGGCGATTCGGGAACCGACCCGAACGCGCAGGGCACCACCACGGAGTCGACGAGTATCGAAATCGATCCGGCCGACGGCGCGCAGACGTGCGTGCAAGTGAGTCTGGTTCGCGCGGACCGGCAGATGTCCGAGAATCCCATGATCGCGTGCGCGGCCAAGCCGTGAGTTTGCGGCCGGATGCGGGTGACATGAACCGATACGAACCAATACAGCCCGGCATGCATGCGGGCAAACAGGTAGGCGCATGCGGTTGGATGCGCGGTCAAGCAAAGTTTGGGCACAATCAGGGAAGAGCCAGTCGATGAGCAAGCATAGGAACGCCGAGAACCAGTCGGCGCAATCGTACGAACGGCAGTTGCGATTCGGGTCGATGCTGCGCAAGCTGCTGCCTTCCGGCAGTCGCCGGTGGATCACGCCGATCGTCATGCTGCTGCTGTTGCTGGGCATCGTCGCCGGGGCCGTCATCGTCAGTTCGGTGACGCAACGTCACGTGCAGCTCGACGATGGCACCGTGTGGGTCACTTCGCTCAAGGACCGCAAGGCCGCCCGTTTCAACGTGCGCAACCGGGACGCCGATGCGGGCGTCGCCTCCACTGCGGCCCGGTTCGACGTGGCCCAGCATGATGGCTCCACCGTGATCTCCGAAGGTACGAAGGCCAGCAACATCGAGGCCTCCACCGTCAGCGAAAGCGGCAACACCACCATCAAATCGGATATGCGGACCGTCGTCGGAGGCAACACCGCGGCGTTCATCAACGTCAAGACGGGCAATGTGTGGGTCGGGTCCGCCGATGATGTGAAATCCATGAATCCGACCACCGATTCGCCGAAGATGAAGCTGGGGTCGGGTGGCCGTATCGCGGTGACGCATGACGGTGTCGTCTACGGCTATCGCGCGTCCGACGGCGCGGTGCTCAGTGTCGACGGACCTCAGGGAACGCCCGGCAAGGATGCGACGATCAAGGGCGCCACGAATGTCGAATCGTTCACCGTGGTCGGCAAGACGCCGGTCGTAGCCGGTGCCGGCAAGGTGTTCTGGCCGAAGGGCAGCGCGGATATCGGCCTGCAGGGTCAGGCGACGTTGCAGGCGCCGTCCACGGATGGCAGGCAGACTGGCTGGGTGGCGGTTTCCACGCCGCGGGGCATCGCCATGGTCGATTTGGGTAGTAAAAAGGTCACGCAGCTGCCGAATGCCGGCAAGGGCGATGCCGCGCAGCCGGTGTCCACCAATGGCTGCGTGTTCGCCGCGTGGGCGCAGAAGGCCAACAATTACATCAGGGTGTGCGCGGCGAACGACAAGGACGCACAGTTTTCCTCGTTGGAAGATGTCAATCCCACCTCGCAGCTCGTGTTCCGCACCAACCATCGTCTGGTGGTGCTCAACGACGTGGTCAACGGCAATGTGTGGAATCCGCAGGAGTCCACCAAGGTCATCAAAATCCAGTGGAACAAGGTGGAGACCAAGCAGTCGAAGCAACAGCAGCAGAACAACGACAGCGCCAACAACCAGCACAATTTCAGCAAGAACTGTTCGGCGCAGTCGGGGCAGATCAAGGCCGTGGACGATTCGTTCGGCGCGCGCGTGGGATCGCAGCAGATTCTCGACGTGTTGCGCAACGACGAGCAGACCGACTGTTCCGTGCTGCGCATCACGTCGGTGAGCGCTCCGGATGGCGCGAACATCACCGTCTCCCCCGTCTATGACGGCCGGTATCTGCAGCTCGACGCCTCCGGTGCCGCCGCGGGCAACGTGTCCTTCAGCTATGAGATTTCCGACGGGCGCGGGCAGACGTCCAGCGCCACCGTGTCGCTCACGCTGGCCGGCGGCGACGACCATGCGCCGCTGCAGAGCGACACTCCGCCGGAAATCGACGTGGAGCAGGGTGCTTCGTACACCGCGAACGCGTTGGGCAGCTTCTCCGACCCCGACGGCGATCCGCTGACCTTGGTGTCGGCATCGCCGCAGAACACCGATCAGGTGACGGTGTCCACGCGAGCCGACGGACAATTGGTCTTCAACGCCGGTTCGATGTCGTCCGGCAGGGCGGGCATCGAGGTCACGGTGTCCGACGGCCAGCAGACCGGCACCGGCATGATCTACTTCTCCGTGAAGCCGGCGAACACGCTGGGCGCGGTCATCGACCCCGTGGTCAAACAGACCACGCCCGACACCCGCACCACCATCGCGCTCAAGCCGTACGTGCACGGCACGTCCGTCGAACCGGCCGAATTGACCGCGGTGGAGACGCCGTCCGGCGCGGCCACCACCATGAACGCCACCGACATGTCGATCACGTTCACCGCCTCCAATCCCGGCACCTACTATGTGCCGTACACCATCACGCAGGGTTCCATTCCGTCGACCGGTCTGGCTCGTGTGGAGGTGCAGGCGGTGGCCGGAGACGCCGCCAAGCCGATCGCGGCGAACGATGTGGCGCTGCTCGGCGCGGACAATACCGCGATCGTGGAGCCGCTTGCCAACGACGTCGACTCGATGGGCGGCGTGCTGTCGGTGACCAGCGTCACCGCGGACGCGCAAAGCGGCATCAAAACCGGTGTGGTGAGCAACAAGCGCGTCTATATCACCGCGCGTCAGGTGCCTACCGAGCCGGTGCGGATCTCCTACACCGTGGCCAACGCGGCCGGATCGTCGACCGGCGTCATCGTCCTGCAGCCGCCGGCGCTGACCACGTCGAATTCCGTGCCGAAGGCCGAGAACATCACCACACAGGTGCGCACCGAAGGCATCGTGTCCGTGGACGTGCTCGACCATGTCACGTATTCCGACGGCACCACGGTGAGCCTGCAGAACGATTTGCAGTATGACAAGAACATGTTCAAGGGTCTGGTGTTCGTGTCCGGCGACACCGTGCGCTATCAGGCCACCAGACAAACCGGCTCCTTCCCCGTCACCTACACGGTGAAGGACAATCTCGGCAACGCGGCCTCGGCCACCATCACCATCAACGTGCATCAGAAGGACGCGTCCAACAAGGCGGCTCCGACACCGTCCGACGTCGAGGCGCAGGTGGCGGCCGGTCAGAAGGTGCAGATTCCGATCACGCTCACCGGCATCGACGCTGACGGCGATGACGTGCAGCTGCTCGGCTTGGGCAACAAAGCGCCGAAACTGGGCCGTATCAGCGAGGTGGGCGCCACGTATCTGGTGTATGAGGCGTATGCCGATTCGTCCGGAACGGACACGTTCTCCTACGCCGTGGAGGATTGGACCGGTCAGAGGGCCACCGCGCAGGTGCGTGTGGGCGTGTTCAAATCCGGAGCCGATTCGGGTGTGTACGCGCGCGACGACGAGATCACGCTGCGTCCGAACACCGCGGCCACCGTGCCGGTGGCGCAGAACGACATTTCCGGGGACAATACTGATCTGACCGTGTCCAAGGACGTGGAATCGCAAGGCATCGGCGGCATTCAGGTCGTTGACAACATGCTGTCGTTCACCACGCCGAAGCAGGCGGGCACGTATTACGTGGTCTACACCGTCAAGGACAAGGCCGGCCTGTCCGATTCGGCGACGTTGACGGTGAATGTCGACGAGAACGCCGCCATCGACCCGCCGACCGCGTACGATTACCGTGTTCCGGCCGCCGCCACGATCGACAAGAAATCCGTGGACGTGGACGTTTCGCAGTGGATCGCCAATCCGTCCGGCACCGCCGACGAGCTTCAGGTGGGCGTGGATCCTTCCGCGACCGACCATGCGCATGTCAAGGGCGGCAAGGATTCCACCATCATCACCGTTGATCTGACCGACGAGGCGCGCGCGGTGCCGTACACCGTCACGAATACGACGTACGGCATCACGTCCACCGCGTTCATCCAAGTGCCCGCATATGGCGTGTTTCCGCCGGTTCTACGTCCGAAGGCGCCGGCGTTGAAGGTCAATGCGCGTGAGACCATCACCATCAACATCGCCGACTACGTGCGTGTGGGCGCGGGCAAGACCGCGTATGTGGACGGCGCCGATTCGGTGAGCGCCACGAAGGCCGCGGACGGCGACCTGTACGTCAACGACCAGACGTTGAGGTTCACCGCGCCGAAGGATTACGCGGGTCCCGCGTCCATCACCTTCACCGCGGTGGACGGCAAGCGAGACAAGAACGACAAGGTGAAGATCGTCAATTCGGCGGTGCTCACGCTTCCGATCACGGTGATCGGACGTGAGGTTCCGCCGCCGACGTTCTCATCCTCCACCGTCGATGTGGTGGCCGGCGAGAAGGCCACTACCATCGATCTGACGGCGCTGACCCATTCGGCGTCGGGCCTGTACGAGGATGAGAAGCAGTACTCGTATTCCGGCGGCGTGAATTCCGGCAGTGTGGATGCCAGAGTGTCTCCCTCCGGCACGTTGACCGTGTCCGCGGACAAGACGGCCACGCCGGACACCACAGTGAGCGTGCCCGTCTCGATCAAATATGCGAAGGGTACGGTGAGCGCCGGTATGACCGTGCGCGTCACCGCGTCCAACAGGCCGCTCGCCCGTGTCACCGAGAAGACCGTGAAAATCAAGGCCGGTTCCAGCGAGCAGGTGAATCTGCTGTCCGACGCGTACAATCCGTTCCCCGACACTCCGCTGACGGTGACCGGATGCACGTCCGATGGCGCGTCGAAGCTGACGGTGGATTGCCCGTCCAACGGCGTGGTGTCCATCAGGGCGGCTTCCGACATCGGCGCGAACACCAACAAGGTGGTCGTCACCGTGCGCGACGCCACCAAAACAAAGGAACGTGAGGTGACCGGCACCATCAGCGTTTCGGTGATGGACAAGCCTGATGCGCCGCTGCTTTCCGCGGTGTCCGGCGACCCGCAGGATGGCGCCGTGAATCTGAGCTGGACGGCCGGTTCGGCCAACGGCAGCCCGATCACCGAATACAAGGTGATGTGGGGCGGAGACGCGTCCGGCGAGCGCTCGTGCGGGCAGAAAACCTCCTGTCTCATCGACGGGTTGAAGAACGGCAAGACCTACTCGTTCAAGGTGCAGGCCAGGAACGAGGTCGGCTGGTCCAAGGATTCCAACGCCGTCGAGGGCACGCCGGACAAGCTGCCTGATGCGCCGACGGATGTGACGGCCAGTGTGAAGGGCAACACGGTGAGCGTCACGTGGAAGGCTCCGGACGGCAATTTCTCGTCGGTGAACAATTACGAGGTGACTTTGTCCGGCAGGAACGCACCGTCCAAGCAGACGACAAATTCCACCGGAATCGATTTTGTTTTCGATAACAACGCGATTTCCGACGGCGACTCGTACACGGCTACGGTACGCGCCCACAACAAGGTGAATTGGAGCCAACCGTCCAAGGCGTCCGACGCGGTCAAGCCGTGGGGCAAGCCCGATGCGCCGAAGATCTCCGTGACGAACGACGACACCACGGGAACCGTCACCGTCGAATCCGTGGGCAACACCCGCAACGCGGGATGCAAGGCCGTCGAGATTTCCGGAGATGTCAGCGCAAGCATCGACGGATGTTCCGGATCCTACGATTTCAAGATTCCGGATCATGATCTCAACACCAGGGAATACACCATCAAGGCGGCGGTGGTCGGCAAGGAGAAAACGACCAGCGACGATTCGACCGTACGTTTCACACCGAAATACGCGGTGAAGGCGCCCGAATCGGTCAGCGTCAAGGGGCATGACGACGTGTGCGTAGTCAGTTGGAAGGAGAACGGCCACGCCGACGGGTTCACGGTGAGCGCGGACGGACTCGGCTCCTACCATGCCGGCGCTTCCGAACGATCGCACGATTTCCCGCTCAAGGAATGGCAGTCCTGTTCCTCGGGTTCCGTCACGCAGCATTTCAATGGCGCGGTAAGCACCTCCAAGTCCGGCAGGGCCGATCCGGCATACGTCCGCAAGGTGAAGGCCGCCGTCAACGCGCCGATGCTGACGTGGGACGCCAATGATCCGAACATCATCAAGGTCAGCGGCGGATCGGTGAACATGTACGGCCAGCCCGGCAGAACCGTGATCACCTTCACCGCGGACGGCAAATCCTATGACGTCGCCTGGGTATTGGGCTCCGACAAACTGAACGTCAAGGATGTGCTGCCGACCGGAGTCGATTACGCGTGGAAGGCGAAGGTGGTGGGCACCGACACCGCGCTCAACAACGAGGACAATGGCGGCACACTGCTGGACCATGACAGGTACAAGGCTCCCACGCCGAAACCCGAACCGTCGGAACCTTCAGAACCATCAAAACCGTCGGAGCCATCGGATTCTGACGCGTCCACGGAAGGCGAAGCGGCCACGCGGAATGACCGGCCTGTGGCATCCTCCGTCGCCCTGTCCACCGTCGACGGCGCATCCAAGCCTTGGATCCGCGGCCTGGCCTACTACGCCAGATGGTGAAACGGACGATCACAGCAATCGCAAACACAACGAACCATCCACACGAGCAACACAACAAGCAAGGAGCAACCCATGAGCAACGATTTCGATGATGCCACCCAGCTGGGTTCCATCGGCCATAATCCAAGCGTTCCCAGCCAACCCGGCCAGCAGCAGCCGGCGTTCCACACGCCGAATCTGCCAGAGCAGCCGCAAGCCGATGAGGATCCGGAGGGCACGCTGCTGAGCGCGCACGGCACCGCCCAACCGGCGTTGCCGCAACAGTCCGCCCCGGCAACGCCGAACCAGCCGCGGTTCCGTCAGCCGATGCCGCAGAACCTTCGCCAACCGGCCGCCAATCCGGCAGTCGCAATGCCCGCGCAGCAGCCCGTCCAGCCAACCCAACCCGTCCAGCCCAGCCAGCCTGTACAGCCCAGCCAGCCTGTACAGCCCGTCAAACAATCCCAGCCGGTCGTCGACACGTCCATGATGACCGCACCCAGCAAAGACATCACCGAATTCCATGAGAAGTTCGCCAAGCTCGTAGACAACGTCTCCCAGGTCGTGGTCGGCAAGGAAGCACCCATCCGCCAATGCGCCACAGCCATGGTGGTCGGCGGGCACATCCTGCTCGAAGACAACCCGGGCACCGGCAAAACCCAGCTGGCGCGAGGCCTTGCCAACTCCATCGACATGTCGTTCAAACGTATCCAGTTCACCCCGGACCTGCTGCCGTCCGACGTGGTCGGCGTCACCTACTACGACCAGAAGCGCGGCGAATTCGAATACCGCGAAGGCCCGATCTTCGCGTCCATCGTGCTCGCCGACGAAATCAACCGCGCCTCACCGAAAACACAGTCCGCACTACTCGAAGTCATGGAAGAGCAGAAGGTCACCGTCGACGGCGTCACCCACCCGGTGCCGCAGCCGTTCATGGTCATCGCCACCCAGAACCCGATCGAACAGCTCGGCACCTACAAGCTGCCGGAAGCGCAGATGGACCGTTTCCTCATCAAAACCACCATCGGCTATCCAAGCCACGACGTGAGCGTCAACATCCTGAAACAGGTCAACGTCACCGACCGCGCCGCCACCGTGCATCCGGTGCTCACCGGCGAAGACGTGCTGCGCATGCGCAACATCAGCGAAACCGTGCATCTCGACGACGCGATCCTCGAATACATCGTGCGACTGGTGGAAGCCACCCGCCACAACGAACGCATCCAAGTCGGCTCCTCCATGCGAGGCGCGCTCGCCTTGACCCGCTGCGCGCGCGTATGGGCCGCCTCCGACAACCGCGGCTACGTAGTGCCCGACGACGTCAAAAACCTCGCCGTACCCGTGCTCGCGCACCGCATCACCCTCACCGCCGAAGCCACCTTCGCCGGAAACACCCCCGAACAGATGATCGGCCAGATCCTCGAAGACGTGCCGGCCCCAACCCTGGGCGCCAACGCCTGAAACACAATCCACCCCGGCATACGCACCACACAATCCGAAAGGTCAAGGAATGCGGCATTCGCACACAGTGCAGCGCAGACGGACCATCCAACGATCCCTACGCCGCCTCAAACATCGCATCAAGCGACTGGCCACCTCATACGTGTCGCCGCTTGGCTGGGCGGTGGCGGCGCTCGCCGTCGCCTCGCTGGTGGCGTTCGTCCTGCTGGGGTGGCATGAGCTGCTGGCCATGGCGGTGGTGTTCGCGGTCATGCTGGCCGCGGCGGTCATGCTTTCCCTTGGCAACACCTCGTTCCAAGCCACCATCGACGTGTCCAGCAGACGCGTCACGGTGTCAGACACGGTGAAAGTCGACGTCTGCGTGGACAATCCGGGCCGCACCCCCACCACGTCGGCGCGCGGCGACCTGCTCATCGGAGACAACCACGAACGGTTCGCCATTCCCATGCTCGCCGCAGGCCAGTCACGCCAGACGACTGTGGAATTCACCGCCGTCAGCCGCGCGGTGCTGCCCATCGGCCCGCTATCCATCCGCAAAGGCGACCCGTTCGGTCTGATCCGCCACGAAAAGAAACTCGTGGACCAGATCAACGTGTTCATTCATCCGCAGACCGTGCTGCTCAGCACCCTGAACGCCGGCATTCCACGCGATTTGGAAGGTCAGCCAAGCGGCGAAATCGTCGACGACGACCTCGACTTCTACGGCCTGCGCGAATACGAGCCCGGCGATGACGTACGCAACGTGCATTGGCTCAGCTCCGCGAAAACCGGATCGCTTATGATCCGCCAATACGAAGCCACCCGCCGTACCGACACCGCTCTGACCATCAGCGTGAACCCGGATGATTACATCGATTCCCAGGAATTCGAACTGGCCGTATCCGTCCACGCCTCCATCGGCGTGCAATGCCTGCAGCAGAACCGGCCAGTCACTGCGCATGCCGGTTCCACGCACGCCATTCCGCGCAACGCCACGGAATTTCTCGATGGCTGCAGCGGCATCGACCCTGACATCGACGACAATCCCAACCTCGCGCAAACCACTCTCGAACATGCCCCCGACGCATCCTTCTACTTCTTCACCGTCGGCAGGCTCAAAACCATCGACGACATCAAACACATGGTCCTCGCACTCCCCCGCTCCGCAACCTGCGTGGTGCTTCAAGCCGCAACCGGCCAACCGCGCGCCATCAAACGCTACTCCGACTTCACCTTGGCAACCGTGGGAGACCTCAACGACCTCCCCATGATCATGGGGGTGCTGGCATGAGCACCACATTCACCAACACCGGCAATTTCACCGGCAACCTCACCGGCACAGGCACCAACTCCGCCAACACCAACACTGGCATGGCGACCGGCACAGGCACCGGCTCATGGGCGAACTCCACCCACTCCGTCATCTGGATGTCCCGCAGCGGCAAGTCCCCAGCCATGCCCAACACCAACCAGCCACACGCCGCGCAATACGCAAGCCTCACGGTCGCCGCCCTGCTGACCATCGCCGCAGCCAGCAACCTCATCGACGTATACGGCTCCGCCCTGTCTTGGACGAGCGCCGCAATCCCCGCCACCATCATCGGCTCGCTCGTGGCGCTTGCCGGTCTCGTTCCCGCGTTGCGCCTGTGGTGGCAGATGCTGTTCATGGCGTGTGCGCAGCTGGTGGTCGGCCCGGTCATCTTCCTGAATGGCACCACCATCGCCCATGTCATTCCCACATTGCGCACGTTGACGCAGGGGTGGATGCGGATGCTCGGCTCGTTCAAATACCTGCTGGCCATCGACCCGCCGACCGGCACCGGCGACGGCTCGCTGCTCGCCGTGTGGACGATCTGCCTGTGGGCCGCGCTGCTGGCCGGTATCTTCGCGGTTGCGGAGGATGGCCGGCTTACGATGGTCGCGGTCGTTCCCGTCGTGGCGAATCTTGCGATCTGCGCGCTGCTTGGCACGTCGAGCGGCTTCTACCGCTGTCTCTTATACACATCTCCGAGCCCAC
>OJQD01000524.1_pt1 | contig 12335 bp, 9 predicted proteins | sample 1598691 | NCBI WGS metagenome assembly OJQD01 (sample SAMN03922507, study PRJEB24848) | human gut metagenome | isolation source: stool sample | host: Homo sapiens | place: Germany | collected 2011-11 | reverse complement strand
GTACAGCGACAACACCCCGTGGGGAAGCGCCTCATACCGGGTTTCGTTCAACGCGGACGGAACACGGATGACGCTGACCAGCACTTCGAGCACGAGCGACGTCTCGGTCTTCGTCAAGGCCGAAATCCCGTCGGAGATCATCTCCGGCGCGCTGGAGTCCACACCCCAAAGCAGGGCCGAAGACATGCCGCGGTTCCTCTGAACCGCCGTCCTGCCGGCATGCGCCGCAACCCTTCACCGGGTTGCGGCGTTTTGTTTCCGGGCGAAGGCCGCGCCGCGCACGGGACTCTTCCGCACCCCGGCATGCAACTTGCCGAAGCAATAAAAAAGCCGGCAGTAGCGCCGGAAAAATATTTTTCGTAAATTTGTGCCAAAACAAAACAAAAAAGGTTTATGGCAATTACCGAAATACTTCCCGGCATCCACTACGTCGGGGTCAATGACCGCACCACCACGCGCTTCGAAGCCCTCTGGTCGCTTCCGATGGGCGTGTCGTACAACGCCTATCTGGTCGCAGGCGAAAAGATCGCCCTGATCGACACCGTCGAAGAGTCCTTCGGCAGCCGCCTCGAAGCCAACATCCGCGAGGCCATCGGCGAAAGGAAGATCGATTATCTGGTCGTCAACCACATGGAACCCGACCACTCGTCGTCGATCGCGGCGCTGCGCCGCATCTATCCCGACATCGAGATCGTCGGCAATGCCAAGACGCTCCAGATGATCGAAGGGTTTTACGGCATCGCCGGGGGCACGGTCGAGGTCAAGGAGGGCGACACGCTCGATCTGGGCGGCAAGACGCTGTCGTTCCACATGATCCCGATGGTGCACTGGCCCGAGACGATGGTCACGTGGTGCGCCGGCGACCGGACGCTCTTCTCCGGCGACGCCTTCGGCACGTTCGGGGCGCTCGACGGCGGCATCACCGATTCGCAGGTCGAGACCGACCGCTACTGGGACGAGATGCGCCGCTACTACGCCTGCATCGTGGGCAAGTACGGCGGTCCCGTGCAGAAGGCGCTCCAGAAGGTCCGCACGCTGCCCGTCGGAACGATCTGTTCGACGCACGGACCCGTATGGCAGCGGCAGATCGCAAAGGTTCTGGATATTTACGACCGTCTGAGCCGCTACGAAGGCGAACCGGGCGTGGTCGTGGCCTACGCCTCGATGTACGGCAACACGGAGCAGATGGCCGAGCGCATCGCGCGCGAACTGGCCTCGCGGGAGGTCGGCCCGATCCGGGTCTACAACCTCTCCTACGCCGACCCGTCGGTGGTCCTGCGCGACGTTTTCCGTTTCGACACGCTGATCGTCGGCGGCCCGACCTACAACGGCAACCTGTTCCCGCCCGTGGCCGAACTGCTCGACCGCATCGCCGCGCGCGGCATTCCCCGGCGCAGATTCGGCTGGTTCGGTTCGTTCTGCTGGGCCGGAGCCTCGGTGCGCCTGCTCGCGGAGTTCGCCCAGAAGATGAAGTGGGAACCCCTGTGCGATCCCGTGGAGATGAAACAGGGCTACTCGCACGAGATGTGCGATCCCTGCGCAACGCTGGCGGAGACTGTCGCCGGATGCAGGTGCGGAAAATAGAACGACGCAGGGGCGGTCTTCGGACCGCCCTTTTTCGTGCTGCGGCGGGGATATTTCGAAAAAAAGACTATATTTACATTCCGAAAGAAAAAAAACTCCAGGAATTATGATGAAAATTGCAATCGTGGGAACGGGTTACGTAGGACTCGTATCGGGGGCCTGCTTCGCCGAAATGGGACTCGACATCACCTGCGTGGACATAGACGCCGAAAAGATAGAGGGTCTGAACGCAGGCGTTATCCCGATCTACGAGCCGGGACTTGAGGAGCTTGTGCGGCGCAACGTGGAGGCGGGACGCCTGCACTTCACCACCGACCTCACGGAGTGCCTGCCCCATGTCGAGGTGGTCTTCTCGGCCGTCGGAACCCCGCCCGACGAGGACGGCTCGGCCGACCTGAAATACGTTCTCGACGTGGCCCGCACCTTCGGTCGCCACATCCGGAAATACACCGTGCTGGTCACCAAGAGCACCGTCCCCGTGGGCACGGCGCAGAAGGTGCGCGCCGTGATCGAGGAGGAACTCGAGAAGCGCGGCTGCAAGGTCCCGTTCGACGTCGCCTCGAACCCCGAATTCCTGAAGGAAGGTGCGGCGATCAAGGACTTCATGTCGCCCGACCGCGTGGTCGTGGGCGTCGACAGCGAACGGGCGCGCAAGTTGATGGCCAAGCTCTACCGGCCGTTCCTGATCACCAATTTCCGCGTGCTGTTCATGGACATTCCCTCGGCCGAGATGACCAAATACGCAGCCAACGCCATGCTCGCGACGCGCATTTCGTTTATGAACGAGATCGCCAACCTGTGCGACCGCGTAGGCGCCGACGTGGAGATGGTCCGCAAGGGCATCGGCTCCGACGCCCGCATCGGCAACAAGTTCCTCTACCCCGGCTGCGGCTACGGCGGTTCATGCTTCCCGAAGGACGTGAAGGCGCTGGCCCACACGGCCCGGGAACACGGCTACACGATGCAGGTCATCGAGGCCGTCGAGCGGGTCAACGAGCAGCAGAAAGGGATTGTTTTCGAGAAATTGCAGACCGCGTTGGGCGACCTGCGGGGCAAGGTCGTCGCAATCTGGGGGCTGGCCTTCAAACCCGAGACCGACGACATGCGCGAAGCTCCGGCAACGGTGGTGATCGGCCGCCTGCTCGATGCCGGAGCCGAAGTGCGGGCCTACGACCCCGTGGCGATACCGGAAGCGCAGCGCCGGATGAAAGACAAACCGATCCGTTACGTCCGGACGATGTACGAGGCCGCCGAAGGCGTCGACGCTGTGGCCCTCCTGACCGAATGGAAGGAGTTGCGCATGCCCGACTGGACACAGCTGCGCGCGACGATGCGGGGCGACGCGGTCGTCGACGGCCGCAACATCTTCGACAAAGCGGAGGTTGAAGCGGCGGGATTCCGCTACTTCGGCATCGGAAAATAAAAAACCGGCCCGCTTTCCGCGGGCCGGCTCTCTTTCGGATCACAGCATCGGAACCACCGTCACGTAGATCGCTGCGATGATGGCCGACGTGATGACGCCCATGATATTGGCTCCCAGCGCGTCGGGCAGGATCATCGACGAAGGGTTGTCATGCGCGACGATCTTCTGCGCGACCTTGGCCGTCGTGGGCACGCAGCTGACGGCGGCGATACCGATGACGGGGTTGAAATTGCCCCGCTTGAAGAAATACATGAGGTAACCGCCCAAAATGCCCCCGATGCCCGAGATCAGCAGGGCAAGAATCCCCAGGACGAGCAGTTTGAGCACCGTGGGGTCGAGCAGCGTGTGCGCGTCGCACAGCACGCCCAGCAGGATTCCCAGGAAAAACGTCGAACCGTAGAGCATCGGTCCGCTGATGAAATCGTTCACATGCTTGAGTCCCGACTCTTTGATCACCACACCGATGAAGAGCGAGAAGAAGAGCGGAGCGGCCACCGGGAAGAGCAGGCACAGGATCACGCACATCACCACGGCGAACGAAATCTTGGTCGCGGCGCTGTACTGCTTCACCGGTTTCTTCGCCGGTTTCATTTTGATGGCGCGCAGACGCTTGGGGACCATCGCCCGCACCAGGTAGGGATAGCCGCCGTAGGTCAGGCCGAGATAGAGATAGGCGACGACGGTGATCGGCACGAAGATCTCCTTCGAGAGGTTGAGCGAGGTGAAAAGCACCATCGGCCCGTCGGCCCCGCCGACCATCGCGATCGAGGCGCTGTCGCTGGGACTCAACCCCATCGAATAGGCGATCGGCAGCACAGCGAACGTGCCCAGCTCGGCGCACAGCGCGAGGAACATGCTCTGCAAGGGCTTTGCCAGCACGAAATTGATGTCGAGCATCGTCCCGATGCCCATGAAAATCAGACAGGCTATCAGTCCGTTGCTGAACGTGAAGGTGTAGATCGGTTGCAGGAAGTCGATCTGCAAAATGTTCATCAGCTGGTCGGTTTCCGTGACCATGGGGTCCAGAAACAGGTTGCCGTGCATGCCGCCCGGAAAAATCAGCACCCCGGCGTTCACCGCCGCCATGCCCAGCCCCATCGGAATCATCACCAGCGGTTCGAGCACGCCCCTGCGCCCCAGGTAAACCAGCAGGATGCCCAACAGAATCAGCCCGATACGCGCATACATGATCGCGGAATCGGCTTGCAGCAGGGTCGAGATTCCCTGGAAAATATTGCCAAGATCAAACCGTTCCATGGTGCAGCTCGTATAAACGGGTCATCTCGCTGTCTTGCCGTGCGGCATCCCCGGGGGTGCCGAGGTGGTATTCGGCCAGAGCGTCCATCGCATGGTCCGCATCCGGATCGGCGGAAACATCCCCGCCGATCCGGGCGACCGAACGGATGTAGCGGTCGGTACGCGCAATGTCCATGCGGTAGGCGCGGCCCCATATGCGGCCTTTTCTCAACAGCGCGGAGATCTCCGTTCCGTTAAGCCGGGAGAAGAAAAACGTCATCAGTTTGAGTACGTACGCGAAGGCCATTCCCACGATAAACGTGAAGCCCATCATCAGCGACGTCTCCCCGATCATATGCATCAAATCCATTTTTTTACATTCATCAAAGTTTTACCATCGGGTGTGCCGGAACATTCTGCGCATGCGGCAAAGCATGCCGAACGTCGTTCGCCGCACCGGCGTCGGTGCGACAGCCCGGAGTCCGCACACGGAAATCCGACGTACGATGCACGGACGGCATCATACGCTTGAAAGCGAAAGGATTTGACGGCTAAATGACCAGAACGCCGAACCGGAGGTAGTCGGCGCGATGGAAAGGCAGGGCGGTCTGCCCGCCGCGCAATAAAGAAGAGACGACGTATTTCGTGCAGCAGCCCTGCGCCAGCGGGAAATGCCGCCCGGAGCAGACGTCACGGTCGCCGCCCGACACCCGCTGCGGACCTTCCACCGGCTTGCGCAGCGACCGCACGGAGCAAGGCACGGCCGTCCGGACGGTCTCCGTCGCCACGCAGTCCCCGTATTTGAAACCGGCAAGGAAACATTCCGCCGTCTGCCGGACCGCAGCCGCAGCCGGCACTCCGGACTTCGCACCCGAATCCATGACGGACGAGAGGGAGGAGACCAGCAGAAAGAGGAATATGAAGACCGATGTTTTCATAGCGTACGGAAATACCCGTACCACAAATTTAGTACAAATCCGGAAGACAAGCAAGTTCGCGGCGGTTTTCTTTCAATTCATTTCCGGCCGGAGGTCGGACGAAGCCGTTCTCCGCCCCCGACCGGCCATGCAGGCCAGCCGGACGGGCACAAAAAAGGCCGGGAAATCCCGGCCCGGAAGGTATGGACTGCGTCTACCTGCGCACCTTGACGATGATCTTGCGCACCGTGCCCTCGCCCACCATCGGGGCGTGCCCGTCCTCGGGGAAAAGCACCGTAAACTGCCCCGGACGCATCGTGTAATAGGTCTGCGGCACGTCGTCGAAGAGCTGGATGTCATTCTCGACGCTGAATTCGCCCAGCGGCTTCTTGAGCTCCCTGCGCTCGCTCCAGCCGAAGGACTCCTCCTCGCCCCGGATGAGAACCTGGATGTCGATGTACTCGTTGTGGATTTCGAGTTTGGCGTCGGGCTTCTGTTTCAGCTCGCGCTCCATGACGTTGACGTAGATGTCCTTGCCGTCGAGTTCGTGAATACCCGGTTCCATCGTCGTCCAGTCGGTCGAGGCGATCAGTTCGAAAGCCTGTTTCATGCGCGGGCTTACGCCGTAGTAAAGCGCGCTGTTTTTCAGAGAGTCTAAAATCATATTCTTTATTTGTTTTTCGGTTCTGCGTTCGTCCGCCGCCGAATTCTGCGACCCCGCGGAGCGAATACAAAGTTAACAAGATTTTTTGTTTTGACAAAGTGGCGGAAAAAGCATTATATTTGATGTCGGAACGTCTTACCGGACCGCACCCGATTCGGCTTGGACTCCACCCTGCTTTTGCGTACCTTTAATAAAAACATACCGATCATGGACTTTACGGAAATCAGACTTTCGGGCAAAACCCGTCGTGAACACGATCTGCTGGGCGAAATGGAAATCCCGGCGGAGTATTATTTCGGCGTGCAGACCATGCGCGCGGTGGAGAATTTCCACATCAGCCGCGTGCGGCTCAACTTCTTCCCGGAGCTGATCCGCGCCCTGGCCGACGTCAAGCAGGGCGCCGCGATGGCCAACCGTGACCTGGGACTGCTCGACCCGGCGATCGCCGACGCGATCATCCGGGCCTGCGAGGAGCTGCGCGCCGGGAAACTCGAGGAGCAGTTCGTCGTCGACATGGTGCAGGGCGGCGCCGGCACGTCGACCAACATGAACGCCAACGAGGTGATCGCCAACCGGGCGCTCGAACTCCTCGGCCATGAAAAGGGCGAATATCAGTTCTGCCACCCCAACAACCACGTCAACCTCTCGCAGTCGACCAACGACGCCTACCCCACGGCCGTGAGGATCGCACTGGTGCGCAGCATCGAGAAACTGGTGGCCTCGCTGCGCGAACTCATCGCGGCGTTCCACGCCAAGGGCGAGGAGTTCTCCGGCATCATCAAGATGGGCCGCACGCAGCTTCAGGACGCCGTGCCGATGACCCTCGGACAGGAGTTCGAAGCCTACGCCGCCAACCTCACCGAGGAGACCGAGCGGCTGACGGCCAACATGAAACTTTTCTTCGAGATCAACATGGGGGCCACGGCCATCGGAACGGGCATCAACGCCGACCCCGACTACGCCGGGCTTTGCACCCGTTACCTGCGCGAGATCACCGGACTGCCGCTCGTCGAGGCGTCGAACATGATCGAGGCCACGAGCGACACGGGCGCCTTCATTATGAACTCCTCGGCCCAGAAACGCCTTGCGGTGAAACTCTCGAAAATCTGCAACGACCTGCGGCTGCTCTCGTCGGGTCCCCGCTGCGGGCTGAACGAGATCAACCTCCCGCCGCGCCAGCCGGGATCGTCGATCATGCCGGGCAAGGTCAACCCCGTGATCCCCGAAGTCGTCAACCAGGTAGCGTTCCGCGTCATCGGCAACGACCTCACCGTGACGATCGCATCGGAAGCCGGACAGCTCGAACTGAACGTCATGGAGCCGATCATCGTCCACTGCCTGTTCGAGAGCATCGAAATGCTGATCAACGCCATGAACACGCTGCGCGAGAAGTGCATCGCCGGCATCACGGCCAACGAGGAGGTCTGCCGCCGGATGGTCTTTAACAGCATCGGGCTGGTGACGGCGCTCAACCCCTATCTGGGCTACGAAACGTCGAGCATGCTGGCCAAGGAGGCCCTCAAAACCGGCAAGGGCATCTACGACCTCGTACTCGAGCATAAGCTGATGAGCGAAGAGGAGTTGCACAAGGTGCTGCAACCCGAAAACATGGTCCACCCGCGCAAGAAGATCGGAGAGTGACCGAACGGAACAGCCCCGGCCCGATGAGCCGGGGCTGTTCATTCCGCCGGGCCGCTATTCCGCCAGCCCGTAACGGCGCATCAGGGGCTTCACGTCGGGCACGGCGCCGCGGAAACGCACGTACTGCGCCAGCGGCTCGTCATAGCCCGCTTCGGTCAGGATATGGCGGCGGTAACGGCGCGCGGTTTCGGAATCGAAAATATCGCCCGTGCCGGTGAATGCCGCGAAGGCATCGGTGTCCAGCACCGCCGACCACGTGTAGGAGTAGTACTGCGCGGGGTAACTGCTGGCGAAGATGTGGTTGTAATAGGTCGTCCGGAAGCGTAAAGCGGTATGCTCCGGGAAGTCGTAACGTTTCAGGAACGCCCGTTCGAAAGCCGCCACGTCGCACCCTTCGACCGGCCGCAGCACGGTGTGCCATTCGAGGTCGAGCAGCGCGGTGGCATAGAAATCGGTCAGGTAAAGCCCCTTCAGGAAGTTCTCCGACTCCTTGAACTTCGCGATCAGCGCATCGGGAATCGGACGCCCCGTCTCGTAATCGCGGGCGTAGTGTTTCATCACCTCCGGCTCCCAGGCCCAATGCTCGTTCAGCTGCGAGGGCAGTTCGACCATGTCGCGCGGGAAGCTGCCCGTCACCTGCGGATACGGCCCGCGCGAGAGGAAACCCGCCAGAGCGTGTCCGAATTCGTGGAAGAGGGTCTTGACCTCGGAGGTCGACAGCAGCTTCGGCCTGCCTTCGGCCGCACGCGAGAAGTTGCAGCTGATGGTCACCAGCGGCAGCACCTCCCGCTCTCCGGCGCACGAATACCCGCGCAGGCGCGAGCACCACGCGCCGCCGCGTTTGCCCTTGCGGACGAAGCAATCCAGATAAAGCAGTCCGAGGGGGCGGCCTTCGGCGTCTTTCGCCTCGAAGGTCAGCACGTCGGGGTGGAAAACGGGAATGTCCGTGCGCTGCGTCAGCGTGATTCCGAAAAGACGGTTGGCCACATAGAAAACGCCGTCGTTGAGCACATTGTCGAAAAGCAGGTAGTTGCGCATGCGCCCCAGTTCGGACCCGAATTTCGCCTTGCGCAGCTTGCCCGAATAGAAGGCCACGTCCCACGGTTCCAGCCGGAAGGCCGAATCCCGCTCGTATTTCACGGCGAAAGCCTCCAGTTCGGCACGCTCCGCACGTCCCTTCCCCGCGGCAGCGTCCTTGAGCGGCAGCAGCAGTTCGCGGACCTTTTCGGGCGTCCCGGCCATGTTCGTCTCCAGCGTGTAGGCGGCATAGTTCTCGTATCCCAGCATCCGGGCCCGTTCGAGACGCAGGTTGACGATGTCGACCGACAACTGGCGGTTGTCGTACTTCCCGTCCATGCAGCGCGAGGTGTAGGCCTCGTAGAGTCTCCTGCGCAGATCGCGGTTCGTGGCCGAAGCCATGACCGACGCATAGTCGCCGTTCGTGAACCCGACGGCCCAGACGCCCTGATGCCCCTGCCGGGCCGCATTGCGGGCGAAACGCTGCCGGGTCGTCCCCGCAAGCCCGTCGAGCAGGCTGCTGTCCTGCACGTACAGGACGAACTCCTGGGTCGCCTGCGTGATGTTCTGCCCGTGGCGGATGCGTTTGAGCGAAATCTCGCGGTTCAGCTCCTTGAGCCGCACCTTCTGCCCGGGCGTGCAGAGCGCCCCGCCGCGGATGTAGCTCCGGTAGACCTTGCCGAGCGTCCGCAGCTGGAGCGAATCCAGCCCGGCCGCATCGCGCCGGTCGTAGACGGCCTTCACCAGGCGGAAGATCGCCGTGTCGAGCGTCACGGCGTCGTATGCCTCTCCGGTCAGCTGCGCGGATTCCAGAGAGATCCGGATGACGGAGTCGCCTCCGAAATTCGATTTCAGGTAACCCAGCACTGCGCGCGGAACGTCCAGCAGGCTGTCGGCACGGTCGAGCGGCACGACGACGTTTTCGAAAGTCGCCTCCGCGGGGTCCAGCGCCCTGATTTTCGCAATCCCGGCCTTGTAGGCGCGGATGCCCTCCTCAATGGCGGGCATGATGTCGGCGGCATGGATACGGTCGAAGCGGGGCGCCCCGTAAGGGGCTTCGGAAGGCACCAGCAACGGATTTCCGGCAAAAAGCCGGCCGGAGAAAAGGAACAGCCCACATACGGAGAGGAGAAGCGTTCTCCTTACGAGCGGAAGGGATCGGATCATGGCGAACGATTGGCTGAATTTTTCCACAAGATAGCAAAAAAATCGTTCCGGACAACACCTGCCGGCAAATTAAAACCGGCGGAAAGAGTGTCTCCGCCGGGGCATCCCGTTTTCCGGGTAATTCGTCAGGAACTTTTCCGAAGCCGCACGACGACGGGATGGTGGTCCGAATAGTCGACCGGAAGCACCTCGTAGGAGAGCGGTTCGAAACCGCCGCTCAACACGTAGTCGATGCGCAGCGTGTTGTAGAAACCGCGGAACGTATGCGAATAGCCCGACCCGCACTCACGGAAGGCGTCGCGCAGCCCCCGCGCCATCGTGCGGTAGACATACGACATGGGCGTATCGTTGAAATCGCCGCAGACGATCCGCCGCGTGCGCGTCGCACCCACGACCTGCGCGATGCTGTCGACCTGCGCGGCCCGAAGCACGCTATTCTCGCGCAAACGGGTCACGATACTGCGGATTTTGGTCTCGCGCGCTGTGTCCGAGAGAAACTGATGGCTGGTGATGAACTGGTTGTCCGAAGCGTTGATGGCCGTCGAGCGCAGGTGGTTGTTGAAAACCCGCACGGTGTCCTCGCCCACAATCACGTCGGCCCAGACCGAAGACGAAGGCGTCAGCACGGTGTCCGAACGCAGGATGCGGTATTTGCTCAAGATGGTCAGCGTCGAGCCATAGACCGAATCCGGGGCCTGCGTGCGTCCGAAGTGCGCGATCTCGTACTTCTCGCCCAGCAGCGAAAACTCCTCGGACTGCTCCGCGAGGCGGGCATTGAACTCCTGGAGGCAGATCAGGTCCGGAGCCTGCTCCTCGATCAGGCGCAGGATGTCGTCGACGCTGCTCCGGCCGTCCTCGCCGTAGAAACTGCGCACGTTGTAGCTCATAACCTTGACAGCAGCGCGGTCGAAGGCCGTCTCCGTGGCATAGCTGCGGCGGATTTCAGGACGCCAGAAGAGCGAGACCTTGAAAAGCCCCGCCACGACGACGACCAGCATCGCCCCGGCGCACACCCAGCGCCAGCGGATGATCCAGTAGAGCGTCAGCACGACCGACGCGACGTAGACCGCCGGAGCGGCCAGCCCCAGCACGGGAAAGAACCACACGCTGCCCGGATCGACATAGGGGACGAAATAGGTGAGAACCATCGTCGCGCCCACGGCCAGCGTCACGAGCGTCAGCGCCAGATCGACGAGCCGCATGACGAGACTGCGGCGCCGTTTCCCCGAAGGGCCTCCCCCGTATCCGTTATAGTAATCGGGAGCCATCGTCTAAAAACGGATCGTTCCCCGGCGTTTCCACCAATGCAGCAGCAGGAATCCCCACAGCATGCCGCCCACATGGGCGAAATGAGCCACGTTGCCCACGCCCCTCCATCCGAGGAACAGCTCGATGACGGCATAGATGATGACGAACCACTTGGCCTTCATCGGAATAGGCGGAATCAGCAGCATGATGACCGCATTGGGATGCATCACGCCGAACGCCAGCAGCAGGCCCATCACCGCGCCCGACGCGCCGACCAGCAGCAGCGGCAGTTCGCCGAACGCCAGCGCCGTGAGGTACTGGATAAGCGCCGCACCCACGCCGCAGACCATGTAGAAGGTCAGGAAACGCTGCGAGCCGAGTTCGTATTCGAGCGTACGCCCGAACATCCACAATGCGAACATGTTGAAGAAGATATGTTCGAAATTGGCATGCAGGAACATGTAGGTGATGAACTGATAGACATGGAAAAACGGCGTACCGAGCGACAGGGCGCAGTACTCCATGATCGTATTGCCCGCCTTCGGCAGCAACGCCGTGGCCATGAAGATCAGGACGTTGATGATTATCAGATTCAACACCACCGGGGGCGTCTGGAAATAATTCCTGTTCATAAATTATCTTTTTTCAGTTTTGTTGCGGTTTTCTCCCCGTCCCGTCTCTCAGGGCTGCAAACGCGGCCCGGCCTGCATTCGCAAACCCGATCATGCGGGGAGCGGTTTTCAATTTTCCGCCCCGAAAACAAGCCGCATGGAGCCGGCCGGATCAGGGCGCCGAAAATTTATGCAAATGTACGTTTTTCCGCCGGATTATCCCAACTTGGCCCGGATATCTTCGACGGTTATCTCGGCGGTTATGGCTTTGCCCGATGGCGAAAAGCTGAAATTGCCCGAAGCGGCCAGCCGCGCGAGCAGTGCGGCGGCTTCGTCGCGCGACATGAGGCGCGCAGTCTGCTTCGCGGCTCCGCGCGCCATCACGGCGGCGATCTTCTCGCGCCGCACGTCGGCCAGCGACACGGGCGTCGAGAAGGCCTGCAGCAGTTCGTAAAGCAGCTGGTCCACCGAGTCGGCAGGCATGTCGGCCGGCGTGCCCTTCACCTCGACGGCGCAGTCGCCCTGAAAATCGAGATCGAAGCCCAGCGATGCGAATTCGACGGCATTCTCTTCGAGCAGGGCGTATTCGCTGTCCGAAAGCACCAGCCGTTCGGGAAACAGCAGCTGCTGACTCACCGACGAACCGCTGCCGAGCATCTTCAGGTAGTCTTCGTAAAGTATCCGTTCACGGGCGCGGCGCACGTCCACCACCACGAACCGTCCGCCCAGCAGGGCGGCGACATAGCCGCCTCCGAGCGGCAGCGGATCGGTAAATTCGGGCCGCCCGTCAACGTCGAGACGCTGTTGCTCGACCGTCGCTTCGGAGG
>OJQD01000508.1_pt1 | contig 12749 bp, 10 predicted proteins | sample 1598691 | NCBI WGS metagenome assembly OJQD01 (sample SAMN03922507, study PRJEB24848) | human gut metagenome | isolation source: stool sample | host: Homo sapiens | place: Germany | collected 2011-11 | reverse complement strand
TTCCTCTGCGTGCTCTACTATTCGGCCATCTTCCCCTTCCAGCGCTTCGCCACCAACATGCTGGAGAGCAACCTCGGCGTATCGGCCCAGACCGCAGCCGACATTTTCCGCTGGTTCCCGATGGGCGCGGCGGCCATCACCCCCTTCCTGGGCCGATACCTCGACCACAAGGGCAAGGGCGCCACGATGCTCATTTTAGGCGCCATTCTGATGATCGTCTGCCACCTGACCTTCGCCTTCGTGCTCCCGGAGTTCCCGAGCAAGCCCGTCGCCTACGGCTCGATCGTCCTGCTCGGCATCTCGTTCTCGCTGGTTCCGGCCGCACTCTGGCCCTCGGTTCCGAAGATCGTGGAGACGCGCTATCTGGGTTCCGCCTATTCGCTGATATTCTGGATTCAGAACATCGGACTGTGCCTTTTCCCGATGCTCTTCGGCTTCGCACTCAAATATTTCAACGCCGGACGGACCGAGGGAATGCCCTACGACTACACCCGTCCGATGCTGATTTTCGTCGCGTGCGGCGTGCTGGCGATGCTGCTGGGACTGTGGCTCAAGGCGGAAGACCGCAAAAAGAAATACGGGCTGGAACTGCCCAATATCAAGAAGTAGCCCAAGCTACACCCGAATAAATGAAGAAAGGCCCGGTTGTGCGACGCACTGCCGGGCCTTGTTTTTCAGGTTTTCGCCGCCTTATTTCGGAGCCACCAGGCCGTAGAGTTCCGTGACGCGGCTGCACATCTCCTCCCACGAGAAACGCCGGCGCTCCTCGACGCAGTTCTCCCGGAAACGTTTCAGCGCATCGCCCTCGTACATGCGGTCCATCGCCGCGGCAACCCCCTCGGCCGTCGGAGGACAGACGTAGCCCACGCGCCCGTCGGGCACGATCTCGGGCAGTCCGCCGACCGCCGTCACGACCATCGGCACGCAGAACTGGTAGGCTATCTGCGTCACGCCGCTCTGCGTGGCGGTCTTGTAGGGCTGTACGACGAAATCGGCCGCCGAAAAGTAATATTTCACGTCGTCGTCGGGAATGAAACGGTCGTGCAGCAGCACCTCGTCCTGCAATCCGTTGTCGGCGATCCGGTTCAGATACGGCTCCCGGGCGGTGTAGAACTCCCCCGCCACGATCAGCCGGCGGCCCTCGGTGCGGCCCGCACGCCGGAGCTGCGCCCAGGCGTCGAGCAGCAGGTCAAGCCCCTTGTAATCGCGGATCAGCCCGAAGAAAAGCACGTAGCGGTTCGCAGGGTCCAGCCCCAGACGCACGCACGCCTCGGAGCGTTCGACCCGCTCGCCGAAGTTCTCGAACAGCGGGTGCGGCGAAAACAGGGCCGGAGCGTCGCTGTACGCGCGAAGCTCGCTGTGCACCTGCTCGGACATGTATTCGTCGGCAGCGTCAGATGTGTATAAGAGACAGGACGAAGCCGTCCACCGAATGCAGGTAGTAGCGGTTGAAGGGTTTGTCGGTCAGGTGACGTTCGTGCGGCTCGACGTTGTCGATCTGGCACAGCACCTTCGTATGGCCGTTGCCGCGGGCGATGCGGGCAATGGTCCCGAAACAGGGGGCCATGAAGGGCGTCCAGTACTTCATCAGCACGAAATCGGGACGCTCGCGGCGTATCCGGCGGCCGACGCGCACCCAGTTCAGCGGATTCATCGTATTGACGCAGCGGCAGATGCGGAGGTCCGCAGGCGGAGGCGTCGCAACCGTCTGGCTCTCGCCGGGAAACAGCAGCGAGGGATATTGCAGCGTGAAGGTCTTGATGTCGACCTCGTCGCCCCGCCGCTGGAACGTGCGGGCCATGATCTCCATGATCGAGGCCAGCCCCCCGCGGTAGGGATGGGCAGGTCCTAAAATCGTTATTTTCATCGTATCAGAGCATTCCGGCGATTTCATGCCGTTCATCCGATCCGGCAACCCGACGCCTGCGGCCTCCGGCCGCATCGGCAGACCCGCCCCGCCCCGAATCCCTCCCCCGGGAGGAACTCATGCGCCGGCCGGGGTTTGCACAGGTTTCCGCGAATGATTCAGGTACAAAGATAACCGAAAAAACGGGACCCCGGCAAAAGGATTCCGTTTTTTGCGTCAGAAGTGCTTTCCGCCGCGCGAACCGCTATTCGCCGCCGCCGGAATGGTTGAAACTCTTCGACGTATGCTTGCTGCCGGCGGCCGATTGCAGCGCGAGGTACTCCTCGCCGTAGTCGATCAGGTTCTGCAACTCGGTGCGGAAGGTGTCGAGATGCTGCTCCTCCTCGACGATGATGTCCTGAAACATCTTGTGCGTTACGGCGTCCTTGTTCTCCGAGGCGATGCGCGAGGCTTCGTTGTAGCTGTCGATCGTACTCTGCTCCAGCTGCATGGCCATGCGCAGCATCTCCTTCACGTCGGTGACCTGCCGGGTGCGGAACGAGGCGTTCATGTCCACGTCGCCCTGCAGGAACAGGATGCGGTCGGAGAACTCCTCGATGTGACGCATCTCGGCGATCGAAATCTCGCGCATGATCTTCGAGAGATACTGGTAGCGGTCGTCCTCGAAATGAGTCTGCAACGAAGTTGCGATCTCCTTGCCCACGGCATCGTTCAGCAGGTCGATGCTTACCTGATACTTGTTTTTCGCTTGTGTTTTGGTTGCGCTCTCCATAATGAAAAAGGTTTTGCAGCCGTAAACTGCAAAACCCGTTCCACAAGCGCCCTGCGAAGCGTTCCCCGCAGGCCTATTTCCATTCGATAGAGGCACGCACGGCAGCCGCAGCGCCGTCGGCCGAAATTTCGAACAGCGCCGAACGCCCGCGCAACTCGCACCCCACCGTCAGCGTCTGCCCGAAGCGGCACTCTTTCAGGAAATGAATGTCCAGCCGCACCGGAGCCTCCTGCGTCAGCATGTCGACGGGCAGCATGTCGAGCATCATTTCGATATAGCGCATCGTATTGACGTGGCGGTTGAAGTCGATGTCGCTGTAAACCACGCGGTGTTCGGCCGTCGCGGTAGGGCTTACCGCACGGATCTTGCGCGGCTTGTCCGTCGGGGGCGCGGCATCTACGATGGCGTCGGCATGCGCGTCGCCCACCCACGAGAGGTCGATCGCCGAACGGCTCTGCAGGTCGATCATCGCCCACTGCGTCACGGCGCGGCCGAATTCGCGGCCTGCGGCATCGGTCAGCGTGAAGTTTCGCGTCGAGAGCACCCGGCCGTAATCGCTGATCCACGTAGCCACGGTGTAGTCGGTGTACTGCGTGGGCTGGCAGTCGAATTCGACGGCCATGCGCGAAAGCACCCACGAATGGTTATCGGCATTCAGCGCATCGACTCCGAACCCCTTGCCGTGGGCGTCGATGCCCGCGGTGTTGAGTATCGAGCCGCCCAGCGAAGGGATTGTCGCCCGCAGCGTGAAATCCACGTCCTGCGGTTCAACCCGGTAATTATAGCGAGATTTTTCAGCCATTGCATTGAATTTTACGGTTATGCAGGCAAAGATACGATTTTTTTCGTATTTTTGTTTTTGATGTTAACCCTTAAACCTGTTAGTTATGGAAGTGAAAAAACTCGATTTCGGAGAAACCCTCAAGGATTCCGTCGCCATCGGCGTAAAGAACGCACCTTCGGTGATCGCAGCAGTGGCCTTATGGCTCATTACGATCTGGATACCTTATCTCAATGTGGGTACCACAATCGCCATCACCTTACTGCCCACACAGTTGGCCAAGGGTGAGATTGTCAATCCCCTGGGCATTTTCGACAGCAAATACCGCCGCTACATGGGCGAGTTCTTCATCACGATGGGCCTGATGATTTTCCCGATTTTCATCGGCGTGCTCTTCATGGTCATCCCGGGCATCGTGCTCTCGATCGCATGGACGCTCTCCTACTATTTCCTCATCGAAAAGGGCAAAAATCCGATACAGGCCATCAAGGCTTCGAACGACGCCACCTACGGCAGCAAATGGACCATGTTCTTCGTGTCGCTGGTCGTCGGCGTACTGTTCGGCATCGTATTCGGCATTTTCCAGGCCATCTGCAATGCGATCGGCATCGGCTTCATCACGTTCGTCGTCATGTTCATCCTCTACGTGCTGGCCATCTCGATCTCAATGTCCATCAGCGCTTCATTCTGGAAACAGCTGAAAGACAACGTGGAGTAAACGCTCCGGAGACGATCCGAAGGACGGCCGCCTGTGCCGTCCTTTTTTGTCCGCTGCGAAAAATTTTATCGAAAAACGATAAATATTATTTGTTTTTCGAAAATTAATTCTATCTTTGCAACTGTAAAACCAAAATAGTCACACATGCAGAACAAAAAATCGCTCCTGCAACGCCTGCTGGTCATTTATATTACGTTTTTCATCGTACTCGTGGCAAGCAACTCGCCCTGGTCGTCGAGCAGAACGCCCCGGGCACATCCCCGCTGGGGCTGGCATTCCGTTCGATCGGCGGCAGCGCATGGCTCTATGCGCTGGTCATGCTCTGCCCGCTTCTCTACCTGGCCATCATCGTACTGATGTTCGTGATCATCCACTCGCTGCGCCGCTCGATCCGCGAAGAGCGCACGCTCGACAAACGCAACGTCTGGTATCTGCGCGCAATCGGCATGCTGACGATCGTCACCGAACTGATCAGCGACACCGTGGACTGGGTGATGAACAGCCGCGCCGCCGAACTGCTCGCCGGAAGCGGATACACCGTCGACGCGGGTTTCCACGTCTCCTACGCAATGATCATCATGGGTATTCTGATCCTTTTCGCCGCCGAGGTCTTCGCCATCGGCCAGAATTTGAGCGAGGAGCAGAAACTGACCATCTAAAACAGACGACATGAGAGAAATGCAAACGATAAAAGGGGGGGGGACGACTTTATGGCGATAATCATAAACATAGACGTAATGATGGCCAAACGCAAGATGTCGCTCGGCGAACTGGCCGAACGGGTCGACATCACGCCCGCCAACCTCTCGATCCTCAAGAACGGGAAGGCCAAGGCCATCCGGTTTTCCACGCTCGAAGCGATCTGCCGCGAGCTGGACTGCCAGCCGGGTGATATCATCGAATACCGCCCCGAAGAGACACAGAAACAATAAACCTTATACCAAATGCCCATGAAAAAACTATTGATGCTGGCCGTCGCGGCGTTCGCCGCCGGCAGCGCCGCGGCACAGATGAACCAGCCGATCCCGGTCGATCCGGAGGTCCGCACCGGGAAACTGGAAAACGGAATGACCTACTACATCCGCCACAACGAAAAGCCGAAAGGCCAGGCCGATTTTTACATCCTCCACGACGTGGGAGCCATTCAGGAGAACGATTCGCAGCAGGGCCTCGCCCACTTCCTGGAACACATGGCCTTCAACGGAACCAAGAACCTCCCGGGCAAACAGCTCACGGAGTATCTGGAGACCGTGGGCGTGAAATTCGGCGCCAACCTCAATGCCGGCACGAGCTGGGATTACACGTGCTACAACATGAAGGACGTGCCGACCTCGCGCGAGGGAATCATCGACTCGGCACTGCTGATCCTGCACGACTGGTCGCACTTCATCGCGCTGGAGCCGTCGGAAATCGACTCGGAGCGCGGCGTGATCATGGAGGAGCTGCGCACGCGCGACGGCGCGTCGTGGCGTTCGACGATGAAGCTGTTGCAGGCGCTGGGCAAAGGCACGAAATACGAGCGCCGCAACCTGATCGGCTACCTCGACGGACTGAAGAACTTCCGGCACAAGGAGCTGGAGGATTTCTACAAACAATGGTACCGTCCGGACTACCAGGCCGTAATCGTGGTCGGTGACATCGACGTAGACGCCATTGAGTCCGGTGACATCGACGTGGATGCCATCGAATCGAAGATCAAGACGCTGATGGCCGACATTCCGGCTCCCGCCGCCGGCGCATCGCAGAAGGAGACCATCGAGGTTCCCGACAACGAGGAGCCGATCGTCAGCATCTACACCGATCCCGAAATGCAGGGTACGAAGGTGCAGCTCTTCATCAAGCGCCCGGCGCTTCCCGAACAGCTCGCCAACACGGTGCTGGCCGAGGCCAACAACGTGATCGAAGCCTACATGTCCACGATGGAGAACGCCCGCCTGCAGGAGATCGCCATGCAGCCCGACGCGCCGTTCCTCGGCGCCGGCATGGGCACGGGCGACGTGATCGGCATCATCCCGACGCTCGACGCCACGGTATTCGTGGCCATGACCGAGGACGGCAAGCTGGCCCGCGGCTTCGAGACCCTCTATACCGAAATGGAGAAGGTGCGCCGCTACGGATTCACGCAGGGCGAGTTCGAACGCGCCCAGGAGAACCTGATGCGTCAGGCCGAACGCTCGTACGCCAACCGCAACGACCGCCGCAACAACGAATTCGTGCAGACCTATCTGAACAACTACCAGAAAAACCAGCCGATGCCCGATGCCGAGACCGAATGGCAGCTCGACAGCATGCTGATCAAGATGCTCAACGTGGATGCCGTCAACGCCTTCGCGAAGCAGACCATTCTCCCGACGAATCAGGTGATCGTGATCAACGCTCCCGAGAAGGAGGGCGTCGCAACGCCCACCGCCGAGGAGATTCTCGCCATCCGCGACAAGGTGGCCGCATCGGAGGTCACGGCCTATGAGGACAACGTGGTCAAGGAGCCGCTGATCGCAGAAGGGACCGTGCTCAAAGGCTCGCCCGTGAAGAAGACGGTCGAGGACAAACAGCTCGGAACGACGGAATGGACGCTGGCCAACGGTGCGAAGGTCGTCGTGAAACCCACGACCTTCAAGGCCGACGAAGTGCGCCTGGGCGTAGTCGGCAAGGGCGGCCTGTCGCTGCTCTCGGACGAGGAGTACTACATGGGCGAAATGATGCCCGCCGTGAACTCGATGTCGGGCGTCGGCAAATTCTCGGCCACGGAACTCAAGAAACAGCTTTCGGGCAAAACGGCCTCGGTGCAGCCCTCGGTGGAGAACTACACCAGCGCCATGGGCGGCGTCTGCTCGCCCAAGGACATCGAGACGATGCTCCAGCTGCTCTACCTCAATTTCACGCAGCCCCGGTTCAACAAGGACGACGTGGACAATCTCACGAAGATGCTCCTCGCCCAGCTCGCCAATGCCAAGTCGAATCCCGACTTCCTGATGCAGGAGAAGGTGGCCGACGTGACCTACGGCCACAATCCCCGCCGTCAGATGATCTCGACGGAGATCGTCAACAAGTTCGACTTCGAACAGCTGCCCGGCATTTACGCCAAGCTCTACCCCGGAGCCAACGGATTCGTCTTCACGTTCGTGGGCAACATCGACCCCGAAACGCTGAAACCCCTCGTGGAGAAATACATCGGTTCGATCCCCGCCGCCCGCAAACCGATCAATTACGTCGACGACAAGGCCTATCCGGTGAAAGGCGAGGTTACGGAGGAGTTCACGGCTCCGATGCAGCAGCCGAAGGTCTCGGTCAACTACCATTTCTCGGGTGAGATGCCCTACACGCGCGTCAGATGTGTATAAGAGACAGACCTACGGCGTGCGCGTCCAGGGTTCGACGAAGTACATCCCCCGCGAGACTTACAGCATGACCATTTCGTTCGACACCAACGAGGAGATGGCCGACGAACTGCGCGAGATCGTGATAAAGGAGATCGAGGAGATCGCAGCCAACGGTCCCAAGAGCGAGGACATCGAGAAACACCGCGAATTCATGCTCAAGAGCTGGAAGAACAGCCTCGAACAGAACGGCGCATGGATGAACTACATCCAGATCAAATACGGCTCGGGCCTGAACTACATCGCCGACCACGAACAGGCGATCCGCGACCTGACCAACGCCGACGTGCAGGCGCTCGCCAAGAAGATCCTTGCGGACGGAAACCTCGTGAAGGTCGTCATGCGCCCGTCGAAGTAAGCACCAAAACAAACGATTTTTCAAAACAACAGAACAAGGCAGTCACCCGGTTGACTGCCTTTTCTTTTTCCGAACGGGCTGAAAATGGTTAACTTTGTACCGTTAATTCCCAAATTCATCATGCAAAAAAGTATTCGGCTGGTCTCCGGCCTCTATCTCAAACTGTCGCTGCTGACCGTCGCCGTCGGCCTCGTGCTGCGCGTCGTACTGCTTTTCAACGAGCAGACCACCTCACTCGCCTTCTCATTCGGCGAATGGTGCGAAGTCTTCCTGCTGGGCGCCGTGAACGATTTCTGCGCCGCGACGGCGGGATTCATTTTCCTCTGGCTCTTCATGTTGAGCGTTTCGCGCACCAAGTACAAAAAGCCGTGGGGCTACATCCTCCTCGCCCTGCTCGTGGCGGCGTTCTGCTACGTGGCGTTCTTCAACACGATCTTCGACGAATACGGAAGCGTCGCGCCGCGAATCGCCCTCTATGTGCTGGGCTACTGGGCCGGCAGCTTCGCACTGCGGCTTTTCCTGCCCGGATTCCGCAGCCACTGGACCACGGTGTGGTTCGCCCTCTTCATCGTCGTCTACGTGGGCGCCATCATCTTCAACGGCATCAGCGAATATTTCTTCTGGAGCGAATTCGGCGTCCGCTACAACTTCATCGCCGTCGATTACCTGGTCTACACCAACGAGGTGGTGGGCAACATCATGGAGTCCTACCCCGTCATTCCGATGACGCTGGGCATCGTCGTCGTGACGCTGCTCGTGACGTGGTACTTCTTCCGCAGCGAACTCGTGCAGACCGAATGCCTGAAAGGCTGGAGGTGGAAAGCCGTAATCGGACCGGCCTACGTCGCGGCGCTGTTCGCCGCGATCGGGCTGCTGAACTTCAACACCCGCTTCCAGGACAGCGACAACGTCTACGTCAACGAATTGCAGGCCAACGGACTCTACAAGTTCTACGACGCCTTCGTCAAGAACACGCTCGACTACGAACAGTTCTACCTCACGCGTCCCGAAGCCGAGGCCGAAGCCTTCGTGCACGGGGTCTACCAAAGCACGGGCGACAACCTGCACGCCGTGCGCGCCGAAGGGGAGGAGATCCGCCGCAACATCGTGCTGATCACCATGGAGAGCATGAGCGCCTCGTACATGGAGCGGTTCGGCAACACGGAACGGATCACGCCCGTACTCGACTCGCTCTACAAACTGGGACTGGCGTTCGACCGCGTATACGCCACGGGCAACCGCACGGTGCGCGGCCTGGAGGCCGTGACGCTCTCGCTGCCGCCCTGCCCGGGCCAGAGCATCATCAAGCGTCCGAACAACGCCGGAATGCACTCCACAGGAGCCTTGCTGCGCGACAAGGGTTACAACGTGACCTATTTCTACGGCGGCAACAGCTATTTCGACAACATGGAGACCTTCTTCTCGGGCAACGGATACGACATCGTCGACCAGTCGTCGGCAGCGTCAGATGTGTATAAGAGACAGCTCAACGAGGAGACCCGCAGCGGCAAGCCGTTCTTCGCCCACGTGATGACCGTCAGCAACCACCGCCCCTTCACCTACCCCGCCGGACGAATCCGCATTCCCAACGACTCGAAGAGCCGCGCCGGAGGCGTGCTTTACAGCGACTATTCGCTGGGACGGTTCTTCGCCGAAGCAGCCAGGCAGCCGTGGTTCGAAAACACGATCTTCCTCGTCACGGCCGATCACTGCGCTTCGAGCGCCGGCCGCACCGAGATTCCGTTGCAGAAATACCACATCCCGGCGCTGATCCTTGCCCCCGGGCTTATCGAACCCGGAGTGGTCGACGGCATCGTCTCGCAGATCGACCTGATGCCCACCCTGCTGTCGCTGCTCAACATGAGCTACGACTCGCATTTCTACGGCCGCAGCATCTTCGACCCGGCATATGTCAACCGCGCGTTCATCGCCACCTATCAGGACCTCGGCTACCTCGAAGGCGACACCTTCACGATTCTGTCGCCCGTGCGCCGCTTCGAGCAGTACCGCGTGGTTCCCACCGAGGAGAATCCCCACCACCTCGAAACGCTTCGAGCAGTACCGCGTGGTTCCCACCGAGGAGAATCCCCACCACCTCGAAGCGATGGAGCGGAAGGACGCCGTGCAGGTCGACCGCGCGATCGGCTACTACCAGACCTCCTGCAAATGGAACAAGCGGTAGCGCTGCCGCCGCGGCACAAAAAAACTGCGACCCCATCGGGGCCGCAGTTTTTTATTGCTCAAACGCGGGATCAGTCACCCTCGTAATCGTCGCCGCCGTTCTTCACGGGAGGCGTCAGCGACGAGGCGGGCGTATTGGCCCTGATCCACTCCTCGGAAAGCAGCGACTCGGGCGGGAAGCCGAGGTCCTCGATACGGCTCACCGAGATCTGGTACTGCGCCCAGTCCTCCGAACCTCCCGTGAAATCGCTCTTCTTCGCATAGATGCCGTAGATGCCCAGCACCGTACCCTCCGTGCCGTCCTTCGGGATGGGCTTCATGGCGAACTGGCTGTAACCGCTCGTACGGATGCCGTAAACGCCCGGGTCCGAAGTGTACTCCGCCGCATCGTTGTAGCTCATCAGCACCGAACCGTAGAGACGGATATTCTGCTCGCTGTTGTTGTAGGCCCAGCGATACCACGCGCCGAAGATGGGCGTTCCCCAGTCGGTCACGATCCAGCTCGGATAGGGATTCGCATTTCCGCCGTTTTTGAGGTTCGGAGGCGTCACGCCGTCCTGATTCTTCACTCCCGCATAGCGGATCTTGATCTTGTTGAAACGCACCAGCCGGCCCAGATCGGCCTCGCCGAGCGACGTGTAGTTCGAACCGTCGACCTCCTTGATGTCCGAGTCGTCGAGCGTCGTGTATTCGCCGCGGAAGACGTTCAGGGCGGCGACCTTCGGGTTGTCGAGGTTCGAGTTGGCGTAGAACTTGTGGTTGCCGGCCGTGTTGATGCCGTCCGAGGGAGCGCCTCCGATCGAAAGCATCATGCGGTAGTTACCCAGATAGAGACCGTCGAGACGCACGTAGACCCACTGGCTCTTGATCGGCTTCGAAGCCAGGTCGAGCAGGAAGTCGAGATAAAGGCCGTTGTAGAGCTTCAGCTCGATACCGGCCGTGCCGTCGTAGATATAGAGCGACTTGTAGATGTTGCCCTGACGGTCGCTGCTGATCACCTTGCCCTTGATGTAGTATTTCGAAGCCTCGGGCCACTCCATGAGGCCGTCGAACTTGGCCTCCTCGGACGTGCGGGTTCCGAACTTGAGGGTCTTGGTCGTGGAGAAATTGTCGTTGGTTCCCGTATTGGAGATCGGACCAAATTTTTCCTTCACTTCGGCAATGGTGATCCGAGTAAGCCCCATTGCGGCCATATCGTCGTCCACATAGAGTTTCTGCGGAGCCGGAGTGTCGAAATCGTTGTAGCAGCTCACGGCCACCAGACCGACGAGAGCCGCCAATGCTATTTTAAGACTTTTCATAAATTATGCTTTGCGCGATTAGAAACGGAAATAGACATTCAGGTAATAGGTCGTACCGAACAGGTAGAAATACTTCGAGGGGAAGCGGCCGTAAATCTGCTCGCCGCCCTCGCCGCGGACCTTGCTCATACGCATCTGCTCGTAACCGCCCGTGCGGATGTCCTGATCGTTGAGGATGTTCTTCACCTCGAGGCTGAAGCCCAGCATGTAGACCCGGTGGATATACCAGTTCTTGCCGATATTGGCGCTCAACGTATATGCGCTGTCAAACTTCTCCTGCTTGCGGAGGGTCTTGATCGACGAGAGGGCCGATGCCTTCTGCGCATTGGTGGCCGTATTGGAAGTCAGCACATTTGTATAATACTTAATGGCGGTAGCCGTACGGTACATCGGGTTCATCGAAAGATAGATGTTGTCGTAGTAGTTGAAGTTCACACCGGCGAACCAGTTGCGCGGTCCGCGGTAGTCGAGACCGATGTTGAAAGCCAGTTGCGGCGAGCTTTCCACATGATAACCGTCCCAGTTGACCTTATCTTTCAGTACGATCTTGTCCACGTTGTCAACCGTCTGCACGAAGTTGGGATTCGACGTATAGGTATAGTCGCCCCAGCTCAAGGCACCCACGACCGAGAGGCCGTTCCATACGGGAACCGAAAGGCCCAACTCAACGCCGTAGTAGCGTTTGTCGATGCCGCTCATGGCGAAGTTGGTGAACGAACTGCGGGTATCGTCGTAGAACGAGATGACCTTCGACTGGTCCTCGATCGTCGTATAGTATCCCGAAAGACGCACCTTGATATAGGGCAGGTTGAGGTTATAGGTAAGATCGGCTGCGAAAATCTTCTCGGCCTTCAGCCCCGGCGTGGTCGTGTTGCGCGTACGGGGCGACACGAATGCCGTCGCGAACTTGGGCGCCTGCTGCATGTAAGCCACATTGGCCTCGATCGAATGCGCTCCCGAGAACTTGTAGCCCAACGAAAGTTTCGCATCGTAGGTCAGGTAGTCGAGTTTCTTCGAATCGCCTTTCGAATCGTTGGGGAACAATCCCTTGCGCCACATGCCCTCGCGGTACATGTTCGAGTAGCCGACCGATCCGGAGACGCCCAGCGAGAAACCGCCGATGCCCCACGTGTAGTTGGCCCAGGCATTGGTTTCGAGCAGGTGCGCCCGGTAGTAGTAACCGTACTTGTCGCCGGCACGGGCAATGCGGGCGTGCCCCGTAGCCCAGTAGTAATCCAGGTCGTTCTGGTAAGCCTCGGCGCTGGCCATGTCGCGCTCGGCGAACTTGTCGATGTCATACCAATAGTCGCCGCCCAGCAGGTCCTTGACCTCCGAGTAGTAATTCGTGCGGTTGACGCGCAGGTTGGCGCCGCCGACGATGCGCATGTTGTGGC
>OJQD01000485.1_pt1 | contig 13300 bp, 9 predicted proteins | sample 1598691 | NCBI WGS metagenome assembly OJQD01 (sample SAMN03922507, study PRJEB24848) | human gut metagenome | isolation source: stool sample | host: Homo sapiens | place: Germany | collected 2011-11 | reverse complement strand
GTGAAAGCCGACGCGGAGGCCCTGCGGGGCGGGGCGTCGCCCGCGGTGACGCTGACGGCCGGCGGAACGATCGCTTTCGACGGGGCCGACACGGGCACGGCCGCTCCTGCGGGCGGAGCCGTTGCGCTGCGCTGCGTGCTCGACACGGGGAAATACGTCTGTTTCGTCTTCGCCGACGGCGAGGTGATCCGGATCGGGAGCGAGCTTAACGGCTCGTTCAACCCGCCGCTGCCGGCGGGAGGCAAATCCCTCAAGATACTTTTTATCGGCAACAGTTTTACGGTCGATGCCACGGAGCATCTGCCGGGCATGTTGAAAAGCGCCGGAATCACCCATGTCCGGATGGTGCGGGCCTATCACGGCGGCTATAAGCTGCCCGAATTTTTCGAGAACTATGCCGCGCCGGACATCTGCACCTATTATTACTGCGAGCCGGGAGCGACGAAGTGGGAGAACGAAGGGACGCTGAACCGTTCGCTCAAGAGCATCGTCGAGTCGGATACGTGGGACATCGTGACGTTGCAGGAGCACACCGGTTCGTACTATGCGTGGGAGTGGGACGAGACCGAGCGGGGCGCGATTTCCGGACTTTGCGACTACATCCAGCAGGCGCAGCCCCTCGACCGGCCCACGATCGGCTACATCATGGCCCAGGCTTACGGAGCCTACCACTCCCATTATCCGAAGTATTTCGCCAACCAGCAGGCGATGTTCGAGGCGATCGTGGCCCAGGTGCGGAAAATCACCGCCCAGACCTGCATCGACATCGTGATCCCCTCGGGAACGTCGCTCCAGAACCTGCGGACCTCGTCGCTGAACAGGGACAACGGGATGGACCTTACGCGTGACTCCTACCACATGGACTACGGAATCAGCCGTTACGCGGCCGCCGCGACGGTGTTCCGGACGCTCGTCACGCCCTGCACGGGCGTCAGCGTCGAGGGAAACGGCTACCGCTATTCGACCTCCAGCACCTCGACGACGGGTTATTCGACGCCGGTTACCGACGCCAACGCCCCGGTGGCGATCCGGGCGGCGCTGGAGGCCTGCCGGACGCCCTATGCGGTTACGGACATGAGCAAATACTGACGGACATGCAGAATCGTTTACGGGATTCGGAACTTGTCGTGATGATGCGCGGCGGCGACAAGGCAGCCTTCGGAGTGCTTTTCGACCGCTACTACGACCTGCTGCACACCTTCGCCAGGCATATCGTCAAGGACTCTTCCGTGGCGGAGGACATCATCCAGAACGTCTTCGTCAAAATGTGGATGCGCAAGGAGCAGGTCAATCCCGAACTGTCGGTGCGCAATTACCTGCTGGTCGCCACGCGCAACGAACTTTTCGACTACATGCGGCTGCGGTACAACATGCTGCGCAGCGACATCAACGATGCGATGCTCAACGTCGCCGACGGCGATACGGACATTTACGACTACGTGGACGTGCGCGAACGGGTCGGGTTCATCGACTCGGTGATGCGTTCGATGCCCGACAAGCGGCGCGAGATATTCGCCATGCGCTACGACCGCAACATGACCAATGCCGAGATCGCCCGGGCGCTGAACCTCTCGATCCGCACGGTCGAAAAGCACGTCGACCTGGCGATCAAGCAGATCCGCAAGACGATCTCCGTCGTGACGCTCTTTTTTGTGCTGTTCTTCTGAAAACAAGACGAAACCTATGGATACCAAGAAAAATATGTCGCGTGAACAGCTGCTTGCCTACATGCGGGACAACTGCACGGAAGCCGAGGCGCAGCAGGTGCGCATGTGGCTGCGGGAGCGGCTGAAGGACCCGGGGCTGGACCAGCTGTTCAGCGACCTGCTGGACGCTACCGAGACCGAGTACGATCCCGAGGGCAAGGAGCGCGTGCGGCGTAAGCTGGACTCGATCCTCGCGGCATGCCCCGCCCCGAATTCCCCCCCCCGCCGCGGTAACCTCCGGCGGTGGCGGCGGTCCCTCCGTATAATCGAATACGCCGCCGCCGTTGCCGCCGTCGTTCTGGCGCTCCATTACAGGCATCAGGCCAACACCCCGCGCGAGTGGGTGGAGGTCTATGCCGGCATGGGCGAGCGCCGCGAGATCGTGCTGCCCGACAGCACGCACGTGTGGCTCAACGCCGGTACGAAACTCATCTATCCCAAGCAGTTCAACCGCTCGATGAGGCAGGTCTACCTGTCGGGCGAGATGTTCGCCGACGTCCGCCGCGACGAGGACCGCCCGTTCATCGTCTCCGCCGACCGGCTGGAGGTGAAGGTGCTCGGCACGCAGTTCAACCTCAAATCCTACCAGGAGGACGCCAAGTCGGAGGTGAGTCTGGTGCGCGGCAAGGTGTCGGTAGGCATCAAGGCGTCGAAGATGAACGGGAAACTCACCCTCGAGCCCGGAGACATCCTCCGTTTCAACAAGACCAACAATCACATCGACTTCCTCAATTTCGATCCCGATTCCTATGCGAACTGGATCGACAACAACAACTTCTTCTTCGTGGAGCAGACCCTGGGCGACATCGTCGCCGACCTGCGCCGCCACTTCGCCGTCGAGATCGTCGTCACGGACAAATCGCTGTGCGACGAGACCTACTACGCCTCGTTCGTCAACGAGGAGTCGCTCGACGAAATCCTCGATGCGCTCAACAAGGACCGCCTTTTCTCGGTGCGCAGGGAAGCCGAGGTATATTACATATCGCCACCCCTAAAATAACCATATCATGTAGTACACAGAACGAACGGAATCTTTAATGACCTATTTCTCAAAACTTCAAATCTTAACGTAATGAATAAACTTTTACCTTCCGTCAAAAGTTTGATCACGCTTGCCGCACTTCTGTGCTTCCTGTTCCAGGCCTCCGCGGCCTCGGCCCAGAAGGTGAGCCTGTCGGTCCGCAATGCGACCGTCAAGGCGGCGATCGAACGCCTGCAAAAGGATTACGGCTACTCGTTCGTCATCAAGACGAAGGATGCCGATGTGAACAAGAAGATCACCCTCGATGTCAAAAACGAGGAGATCGGCGCGGTCGTCGGGAAGATGTTCGCCGGACAGAACGTCGTGAGCAGCGTCGAGGGCAAGATGATCGCCATCATGTCCGCCCCCGCGAAGCGGGACGCCGCGGCCCGCGCTTCGGTCAATGCCGTCGTGAAGGGCGTCGTGAAAGACAGCGCCGGGAATCCGATCACCGGCGCCACGGTGATCGTCGACGGCACGACGATCGGCGCCACCACCGACCTCGACGGCTCGTTCTCCGTACGGATCGGGGCGCGCACGGATGTCCGCCTGATCGTCTCCTACCTCGGCCTGAAGACCAGGGAGGTTGCAGTGGACGATCCGGCACGGTTCTATGAGGTCCGGCTCGAAAACGACAACATGGCCCTCGACGAGGTGGTCGTGGTCGGTTACGGCACGCAGCGCCGCAGCCTGGTGACCAACGCCATCAGCCAGTTCAAGCCCACCGAGGAGAACATGCGCAGCGTGATGTCGCCCTCGGAACTCCTTCAGGGCCGCATCGCCGGCGTGTCGATCTCGACCAGTTCGGGTAACCTCGGCTCGGCCGAGAAGATGAGCATCCGCGGTTCGTCGTCGCTCAGCGCCAGCAACGAGCCGCTTTACGTGATCGACGGCATTCCGCTGTCGAACAACTCGGCGTCGCTCTATTCGTTCGGCGAGAACATGAGTTCGCTGGCGACGCTCAACCTCACGGACATCGAGTCGATCGAGGTGCTGAAGGACGCCGCTTCGGCCGCGATCTACGGCTCGCGCGCCACCAACGGCGTCGTGCTGATCACCACCAAGCAGGGCCGCGAGGGCAAATCGGAGGTCAAGGTCAACTACGGCTTCAGCATCACGCAGTTTCCCAACACCGGGCGCCGCGAATACGTCGGTTCGAAGCAGTATGTCGAGGTCTTCAACGAGGGCGTCGACAACTACAACCGCCAGAACGGCTTCACGGTCAACAGCTCGGGATATGTCAAGCCCATCCGCAATCCCTACGGAGACATGCCCGACACCGACTGGCTCGACCTGATCACCCGGCTCGGGCAGTCGCACTACCTCGACCTGTCGTTTTCGGGCGGCAACGCCAAGACCAAATACTACCTTTCGGGCAGCTACAACTACCAGGAGGGCGTCATCAAGACGAACGACATCTCGAAGGTCAACCTCAAGTCGAACATCAACCACGAAATGTTCAAATGGCTGAAGGTGGGCGCCAACATCAGCGGCAACTACCTGCACAACAACCGTATCCCGGGAGCCGATCTCGGATCGACGATCATCGGACGCGCCGTGCAGCAGCGTCCCTTCGACCGTCCCTACAAACCCAACGGCGGCTATTACACGGGCGGAACCGACGAACTGCTGCTGCACAATGCCGTGCAGATTCTCTCCGAGGAGACCTCCTATACGGACAACTACCGCTTCATCGGTTCGTTCTGGGCCGAGGCGCAGATCATCAAGGGCCTGACGGTTAGGGCGTCGTACAACAACGACTCGGCCTACACCTACGACTACATCTATTACAATCAGAACCACCCCTATGCTGCCGACAAGGGCCGCATCCTGGACCGGAACCGGTTCGTGATGACCAACACGATCGACCTCTACGCCAACTATAACCGCAAGATCGGCGAAGATTTCGAACTCGGGGCCATGGTGGGTCACTCGTTCCTCAAGACCAAGAGCCGCACGTCGTACATTGATGCGCAGAACTATCCCTCGCCGGCGTTCGACGTGGCGAGCGTGGCCGCCAACATCGTCGATGCCAGCGCCGGACTGTCGGAATATGCCATCGAATCCTATTTCGCCCGTTTGAGCCTCGCCTACAAGGACCGTTACGTGGTCAATGCCACGATCCGTACCGACGGTTCGTCGCGCTTCGCGCCCGACTGCCGCTGGGGCTGGTTCCCCTCGGTGTCGGTCGGCTGGAACGTCTCGAACGAGTCGTTCTGGAACGCCGAGAAGACCGACCTGAAGATCCGCGCCAGCTACGGCCGCACGGGTAACCAGGACGGAATCAGCAACTACGGCTGGCAGGCCCTGATCAGCGGCGGCGTCAACTACGGCGGCCAGAGCGGCATCGCCATTTCGTCGAGCGGCAACGACCGTCTGACGTGGGAGACCGCCGACCAGTACAACGCCGGATTCGACCTGAGCTTCCTGGGCGGCAAGATCAACATGATCGCCGACGTTTACCTGAAGAACACGAACAACCTGCTCTACTCGAAACCCGTGCACGCCACGACGGGCGAGACCTCGATCCTGAGCAACATCGGGTCGATGCGCAACAAGGGTGTCGAGTTCACGATCAACACCCACCTCAATCTGGGCAAGGTGCTGTGGAGTTCGTCGTTCAACATCGCCCGCAACGTCAACAAGCTGACGTCGCTGCTCGAAGACGACCTGCTGTCGATCGGCGCCAACCGCGCGCTGAAACTCGGCCGGACGGTGGGTTCGTGGTACATCTTCCGCACGGACGGCATCTACCAGTACGACGGCGAGGTGCCGCAGGCGCTCTACGACAAGGGCGTGCGCGCCGGCGACGTCAAGTACTGGGACCGCAACGGCGACGGGGACATCACGGACGACGACCGTATCGTCACGGGCAACCCCAACCCCAAATTCTCGGGCGGCTGGAACAACACCTTCAAGTATAAAGGGCTGGAATTGAGCCTCTTCTTTACGTACAGCTACGGAAACGACGTGTATGCGTCGTGGATGATCCACGGCTCCAAGCCCGGCTATACCCGCTCGCTGCTGAAAGCCTATGCCGACAACCGCTGGACGGGACCCGGCACGTCGGACAAATACCCGCGCGCGATCTACTCGTACAGCGGCTGGAACGGCAAGAACTCGACGATGTACCTGACCGACGGTTCGTTCATCCGCCTGCGCTCGGTGACGCTGGGATACACCTTCCCGCAGCGGCTGGTTTCGAAAATCCACCTCAAGGGACTCCGGGTCTATGCCCAGGGCGACAACGTCTTCCTCTGCTCGCGCTATCCCGGCTGGGACCCCGAGACGAGCGTCAATCTCGATCCGCGCTTCTACGGCGAGGATAACGACGGCGTTCCCCAGCCGCGCATCTTCAAGTTAGGCGTAAACATCACTTTCTAAATCCGACAATCATGAAATCGTTGCATAAAATCATCTTGTTTGCCCTGCTGCCCCTGATGGGTGCTTGCAACGGCATGCTCGACATCGAGCCGCATTCGGCGGTCTCCCCGACGGTGGTCGGCTCCGACGACATCGAGGCGCTGCGCATCGGAATGTACAATAAGGTCCAGGAGGGACCTACCTACTACTCCTACATCGCGTTCGACCTCTTCGGCGGTGAGCTGATGACCAGCACGGGCCGCCCGATCGACCTGATCAACTCGCTTTCCAATGCGCTGCATACGTTTGTCAGCAGCCAGTGGAACGGCTACTACAAGGCGCTTTTGCAGGTGAACAACGTCATGTCGATCGCCGAGGGGCTGGCCGACAGCCCCACGCGGAACCGGGTGCTGGGCGAGTGCCGCTATTTCCGGGCGTATATTTACCTCTGTCTGGTGACCCGCTTCGGCGACGTGCCCGTCCTGCGGCAGAACACCCAGGCCAAGGTTTCGCGCGACCCGGCCTCGATGGCCTGGGAGCTGGTCGAGGAGGATCTCGACGCGGCTTCGGGCTTCCTGAACGGGTTGAGCGCCGACAGTTTCTACTACGTGTCGCCCGCCGCCGTGACGGCCCTGAAAGCGCGCGTGAAACTCTATCTGGGCAAGAAGGGAGAGGCCAAGGAGCTGGCCGAGAGCCTGATCACCAATCCGAACTACGCACTCGACGACTTCGACAAGATTTTCCGCTCGAAGGCCAACAAGGAGGTGATCTTCGCCTTCTCGTGCCTGACCGAGGACGGTTCGTCGATCAAGATTTCCAACCAGTTCTACTCCTACAACCACCCCAACAAGGGCAGTTACAACTACCGTCCCGCGGGCGACGTGATGACGATGTACGCCGACAACGACCTGCGCAAGGAGGTGTCGATCACCACGCTCGACAACCTGAACTTCGTCAACAAATACCCCAGCGGGCAGACCGGGTCGGACCCCGTGGTGATTTCGCGTCTGGCCGAAATGTACCTGATCAGCGCCGAGGCGCAGGGGCTGAACGGAGGTCTGGATCGTCTCAACGAACTGCGGGAAAAGCGCGGCCTCGACAGGGTGAGTCCGGGGAACGAAGCCGATTTTCTCGACGCGGTGCTTCAGGAGCGCCGTCTGGAGTTCCTCGCCGAGGGTTTCCGCTGGTACGACCTCGTGCGGACCGGAAAGGCTACGCAGACGCTCGGCACGAAGGACTACCAGTGCCTGATGCCGCTTCCGAGCCGGGAGTTGCTTTACAATCCGAACCTCAAACCGAATAATCCGGGTTATTAGCGGGATTGTCCAATATGCATAAAACGATAAAACGATGAAAACATACAGATATATGATCGGAATGCTGTTGTGCGTGTGGCTGCTTGCTGCGTGCGACAATTCGAATGCTTTCGACGAATACGCCAAGTTCGACACGACCGCCCAGACGGCCTGGGGACAGAGCATCGTCGACGGATCGAACGGGTATGTGGCTCACGTGAAGAGCGACAGGACCTACAACCTGGCCGACGGCGTGGACGTGCTGGAGATGGCATTTCTGGCCGACGACGGACTGGCCATGCAGCTGTTCCTGTTCAAGATCGCCCTGAGCGACAAAATCACCCTGCGCACGACGCTCGCCGACGACAAGAACCAGGTGGGCACCGGCCAGACGATTATGAAGCAGCTCGAGGCGATGCAGAAGAACGGGAAGAAGGTCTTGGGCGGCACGAACGCCGACTTCTTCAATACGACGACCTACATCCCCTACGGCGTATGTTACCGCGACGGCGTGGCGGTGAAGACTTCGTTCAGCCGTACGGACTGCAACGTCTTCGTGATCACGAAGGACAACGAGGCCTGCTGCTTCACGGAGGAGGAGTACGCTCTTCACAAGGACATCGTCCGCGAAGCAGTCTGCGGCCGCAGCACGCTGCTGCTCAAGAACGGCGAGCAGCTGGACCAGAGCGGCAACACGATGCCGGTGGCGAAGATGGAACCGCGTACGGCGATCGGCGTGTCGCAGGACGGCAAGGAGGTCTACCTGATGGTGGTCGACGGCCGTAACTTCTACTATTCGAACGGCGCCGACCTGCTGGACCTGATGAACCTGATGTCGGCCTGCGGAGCCTGCGACGCGCTCAACCTCGACGGCGGCGGCTCGTCGACCTTCATCGCTCGCGACGGCGCGGAGGGCGAACTCAAACTGCTGAACTGGCCGACCGACCAGGGCGGGGTCATGCGCAAGGTGGCGACCGGATTGGCGATTGTTGAACAATAAAAGACGGAACCGATGAAAACGATATTTCAATACCTGCTCCTGACGGCCGCATGCGCGGCGCTGGGAGCCTGCCAGGATTTTAGCGACGATACGGCCTTTACTCCCGAGACGCCCGAACTGTCGTTCGTGGAGACGAGCATCACCGCGGAGAAGGCCACCAAGGACTACGAACTTTCGATCAAATCGAACCTTCCGTGGCGCATCGAATGCGACAAGGACTGGGTGTCGTTCGATCCGTCGTACGGACAGGGCGACGCCACGATCACGGTGACCGTGGCCGCAAACCGTACGCTCGACGAACGCACGGCGACGATCTCGGCCTATGTCATCAAGGGCGAGAACGTCACGCTGCCCGTGACGCAGGCCGCTGCGAGCGCTTCGGACCTGGCGACGCACTACTATGTCAAGACCGACGGCTCGGCCGACAAGGACGGCCTGACATGGGAGACGGCGACCACGCTGGCCAACGCGATCGACCAGGCGATGAACGGCGACGTGATCCATGTGGCTGCGGGTTCCTACGTGCCTTCGGTTCCGCTGACGGGCATGAAGACCGCGCTGGACAACACGTTCGAAATCCACAGCAACTTCTCGATGATCGGCGGCTATCCGGCCGATGCGGCCGAGGGCGCCGTGGCTGATCCCGTGGCGAACGAGACGATTCTGGACGGCGACCACGCCGTATGCCACGTGGTTGCGGTGACGGCGGCCAAGATGAACGGCATGAAGGCTTCGCTCGACGGATTCACGATCAAGAACGGTTCGTCGCAGTTCAGCTCGGTGGGCAGCACGACGATAGGCGGCGTGAAGTTCTACCAGAGTTACGGCGCGGGCATTTTCATCGGCAACGCGACGGTGGACATCCTCAACTGCAAGATCGTCGACAATACGGACATCCGCATGGGCGCCATCCGTGTCGACGCCGGAGCCGAGGCGTTGTTCGACAACTGCGTGGTTGCCGACAATGCGACCAAGTCGACGACGACGTACAACTGCGGCGGCCTGTGGGCCGACGGAGCCAAACTGCTGCGGATCAACAACTGTACGTTCAGCAACAACAAGGCGTCGGGCGTAGCTCCCTGTATCTACGTCTTCGGCGACACGGGCGGCAAGACCAATGTGCTGATCAGCAACACCACGATTTCGGGCAACAGCGTCAATCCCGAGCATGCGACCCGAAACGGCGGCGGTATCTACGTCCGCGAAAACGGCAACCTGGTGATCGTCAATTCGACGGTCTATGGCAACCATTCCGGAAAGGGCGGCGGTATCGCGGTCTACGGCAAGGTGGACAAGCCGAGCAAGGCGGTGATCGTCAGCTGTACGATTGCCGGCAACACGACGGTGACGGCCGGAAACGGTGCGGGATTGCAGCAGGCTGCCGTCGGAGGGGCCATCGAGGTCTACAATACGCTGATCTCGGGCAATACGACGGACGGCGCGGCTGACGATGTCGCCTGGTTCAAGGACGCCAGCTACAAGGTCGCCAACTCCATTATCGGAGGCACGGTCTACAATGCCGATGGTATGGCTGTCGCAGGCGCGGCGTTCGATCCTGCCTCGATGCTCAGCCCGCTGGGCGACAACGGCGGTGCGACGAAGACCTGCGTGCTGCTCGGCGACGCGAATCCGGCGCGCCAGTACGGCATGTCCGCTTCGGAGCTGAAGATCCTGGGCGAGACGCTCGATCCGGCCTTCGGCGAGGCGGTCAGCGCCATCGACCAGACCGGCGCTTCGCGCACGGGCAAGACGGTGATCGGAGCCGTCGTGAAATAAATCTGTTCACAGGGGGCGTGCTTTCTCGGTGCGCCCCTTTTTTTTTGTATCTTTGGGGTCGTAACGCCCCTTTTATCTGTCGCGGCGTCCGGCCGCCCCCCCCCGCAAGGAGGGGCGGTTTTGCATCGGCCCGACTTTTTTATGATCTTTACAGTTATGAAACTTTACAGAACCGGACTGCTGCTGCTTGCAGTCCTATGCACAATCCCGGTGTTTGCCGGGCAGCCGCCGCGGCTGAAGGTGGGTTCCTCGTCCGGGATTTTCGGCCCGGTGACGAACTGGACCTACGAAACCTTCGCCGAGGCGAAGAGGGCTGGCATCGACGCCATCGAGATCAGCGCGTCGACGCTGTTCCTGAACAAGGAGATGACCGACGATCGGCAGATCGAGGCGCGCTGCCGTCAGCTGAAGCGCGACCTCAAGCGCGCCGGAATCGAAATCTGGTCGGTGCACATGCCTTTCGGCCGCGAGATCGACCTCTCGCAGACGGACGAGGCCGTGCGGCAGCGGAGTGTCGAACTGCACCGCCGCGTGCTGCGCTTCTGCAAGATCCTGTCGCCGCGGATCGTGCTGTTCCACCCGAGCTGGTATCTCGGGCATGGGGAGCGCGACGCGCGGATCGCGCAGCTGGTGCGCTCGGTCGGGGAGCTGCTTCCCGATGCGAAGAAGATCGGCGCCCGGGTGGTGATCGAGAACATGCTGGGCTACGAACTGGTCAAGGACGGGAACTACGAACGCCCGCTGGGCCGTACGGTCGAAGAGGTGCTGCACATCATGTCGCTCGTGCCCCGGGAGGTGGACGCCGCGGTCGACACCAACCACATCGACAATCCCGAACTGCTGATCAGTGCGCTCGGACGCCGGGTGAGGACGATTCACGTCAGCGACGGCGACGGCCGCAGCGAGTGTCACGAACTGCCGGGTCAGGGCCGGGGCGACAACGACTGGACGGCGATCCTGAAGGCCCTGTACGAGGATGCGCACTACCGGGGCGTCTTCATGTACGAGGTGAAGAAGGCGGAGTTCCCGCAGTTGAAGGCTTGTTACGACCGGTTGTACGAACAGTACGTGCAGTCGAAGCAATAAGGACGGTCGGGTTAAATGAGAACGCGGTTTGATGCAACTTCATCAAACCGCGTTCTTTGATTCCGGGCCGCTGGCCGGTCACCTGCGGACCACGATGCAGTTGGGGACCCCGCGCTCGCCCTCGTGGTCGAAGCGGCGGTTGTCGTAGGGATGGTTGAGGACGCCTTCCTGCGCCGTCCAGAGCGTCGAGGAGCCGCCGCCGTCGAGGTTCAGCGCCTCGGTAAGACCCAGCTGGCGTGCGATGTAGGCTGTTTCGGCGATGGTCGCGCCGTCGCCCTGGCCTTTGAAACGCCCGTCGATCACGGCCATCACCACCGTGCCGTCGGCCCGTTTGCCGATCAGCGTCCGGGGATGGCGGCGCGTGTAGAAACTGCTTCCGGAGGTGTATTCGACCACCTTGCCGCCGTCGATCAGCACCGGGCCTGCGGCCAGCGCCGAGCGGTAGCGGCGCGCCACGTCGGCATACTGCGTCGTGTCGCACGGGAAGATCTCCATCCGGCGGCCCTTGCGGTCCTTGAAGGCGATGACGCCGTTGGTGCGGAATGCCTCCTCGGGGGTGGTGCGTCCCACGATCTTCCTGTCGAGCAGGACGAAGGTGACCGGTTCGAAGGTTTTGACGTTGAAGTAGCTGCCGTTGACGGCGATCTCCGCGCCGGCGGCCTTCCCCAGATCGCTCGTGGACTCGGCCCTGCGGTCGAGGTGGACGATTGAGGTGGTGAACCTGCGTCCGGGGTAGGTGGCGACGGAGATGCTCTGCCGCGACCCGAACATGTCGATCTGGGCGTAGCGGCATTCGGCGCCGCCGCCGAGGTCGGCCGTGCGCCATTGGGCGGTGGCGAATGCAATCGAGTCGCGGGGTGTCTGCGCCGCGGCGCTGGAGGAAAAGAGGAGCAGCAAGGCTCCCGTCAGAATTTTGTTCATGGTTCGGATAAACGGGTTAGTAGCCACAAATTTACGCATTTAGCACGGATTTAGCAAGCGTCGGAGCCGCTATTTTCGGGGAAAAACGGACGCCGGACCCTCCCGGAAACGAAAGCGCCCCCGGAAGTCCGGAGGCGCTGGCTTTTCGGGGCGGAAAGCTGTTTACTGCCTGGCCTTGGTGTAGACCGTGCCCGTGCCCTCGATCGTGAGGGTGTAGTTTCCGTCGGCCGTTTTGGCGATCACGCCCGTCTGGGTGAAGTCGATGGTCTGGCCGTTGCCGAGGCTCTGGCCCTTGAGCAGGATTTTGTCCGCCTCGCCCTGAAGTTCCCACGAGGTGTAGACCAGCGTCGCCATGTTGATCGACCTGGCCGCGCCTTCGACCATGATCTCGACGCCCATGACGCCTTCGGGAGCAATCGGGTCGGGCATCGTCCATTTGCCGACGGCTTCGGCGTAGGTGGGATCGGTCGCGATCTTCGTGGCGGCGGTGCCGTCCTCCAGCTTGCCCGTGTAGTCCACGGTGACGGGGGCGCCGAGCAGCAGGCCGTTGGCGTCGCTCTTGTCGGCGGCCGTGGTCGCGAAGGTGCAGGTGCTCTCGTCGGTCAGCGCACGGACGGTGACGGTGTTCATCGAGGCGTCGGTGATGAATCCCGAGAAGGTTTTGGGGCTGTTGTCGGCGCAGGCCGTCAGGCCGGCGAAAGCCAGTGCGGCGATCAGGGATTTGATGTTGTTCATGGTGTCGGATTTATCGGATTTGCATGTTGCAGCTAATATACGGAACTCTCGCTTAATGTGTGCCGTTTGCACGTGATTTTACATATTCGTCGATGGCTTTGGCCGCGGTGCGTCCCGCGCCCATGGCCAGGATGACCGTCGCGGCGCCCGTCACGGCGTCGCCGCCCGCGAAGACGCCCGGACGGGTCGTCGCGCCGCGCTCGTCGGCCGTGATGCAGCCGCGGCGGGTGGTTTCCAGACCGGCGGTCGTGGCGGCCAGCAGCGGATTGGGCGAGGTTCCCAGCGCCATGATCACCACGTCGCATTCGATTTCGAACTCCGAGCCCTCCTTTACCACCGGCGAGCGGCGGCCGCTTTCGTCGGGTTCGCCCAGCTCCATCTCCACGCACCGCAGGCC
>OJQD01000451.1_pt1 | contig 14256 bp, 12 predicted proteins | sample 1598691 | NCBI WGS metagenome assembly OJQD01 (sample SAMN03922507, study PRJEB24848) | human gut metagenome | isolation source: stool sample | host: Homo sapiens | place: Germany | collected 2011-11 | reverse complement strand
GTCTGGAACTGTCATACCTGGGCTGGATGGTAAGCAAATCACTCAAAGCCTCTTCCGGATTGTCCGTGCGGATGGCTGATTCGTACTCTGAAAGAATATTGTCAACGGTATGACGGCTGACATGAAGTTCACGAGAGATACGCCGTTTGCTATAACCGCATACCCTATACATGTGTATTATTGATTGTCTTTCTACCATAGTCTTCATTTTACCTTTGCATTTGGATTATACAAAGGTCATTATACTTATCCTATGGTGGCGCAATTTTCAACTGGAATATTGGCGCACTTTTCAATTAGTATCTACAGGGAATGACATCATACTCCAGCAGATACAGCGTAATTATGACCAGATAAAGGCGGATGCCCAAGCTATCATCAACGATGAAATGGAACGTATCAAGAGCGATCCGGAACTATGTGAACGGCTGGGAATAGAAAGTGCAGAAGAGGAGAAAAGCTGAATAGATACAGAATGACAAATAAATCCTGAATCAATTTGATTTTCAGGGAACATTCCTTATCTTTGAACTTGAAATAGAACATAACGGCGGATTACGGGATGTTTTCTGTCGATTATATACATAAGTCGCAAGATGCCCAAAGCTGGAATCTGGTGAATGTTATTTTGTTTATATTTAGTTTATTGTATATCAATAAGATAATAATTACAATACCTTACAAAAGAAACAGAATAGAAACAAAATCAATAATTTAAGCGATTCTCCGTTTTTTGTTTTTCATTTGATTTCATCCTTTTCACTTGGTCATACCAAAAGTATTTTTCAAACCATTTTCCCGACAACCAGTCGCTCTTCTGAGAATATATTGTTGAGGCGCATCGATGAATTGTTGCAGCCAAAAGAGAAAATGACAACCCTCAGTCTTATGGGTATATCCCTATTGGAGTTTTGTTCTTCGCAAAGGTAGCTATTTCTATCAAGTCATAGACATATGGAAAGGCAAATATGCCTACCTAAATTTAGTTTACTTTGATTTAGCATATAGGCTAATGTACTAAACTAAACTGAATTTTCGTCTCTTTTTGCACTTTCTTCCTAATAATCGCTCAGCCAAAAAAGAACACGGAACTGCATCGTATTTTCTCTTTTGGCTGCAATGCAACTTTTGGGCTAAATTATACTTCTGAAACCTATACGAATGGTTAGGAAACTCTTGGGCAACTAAGTTCGACATCAAAGAGATTAAGAACGATTAGAATATCATCCTGTTTTTATCTTTTTATTGCATTATATTTTATATCTTTGCAGGAAAATATCAAACGGATTAAACATGGATAAACCAAAGAACCGTATAAAAGAGGTGCTTGAAGAAAAAGGCATCAAGCAGATATGGTTGGCGGAAAAACTTGGAAAGAGTTTTTGTATCGTCAATTCTTATGTCTGCAACAGACATCAGCCGAGTTTGGATGTGTTATTCCAAATCGCAAATATCCTACAAGTTGATCCGAAAGATTTAATCAGCAGTAAATAAGCTCAAACAATGAAATTATACGAAATTCTCAAAGGCTCCGAATACAGTCTGGATCTGTTCAGCCAAGACGCCATCGTCGAATTGGAAAACCGAATTATTGAACGAACCGACAAAAAAGGCAAGACCTATCCGGCTGTATCTTGCCTTGTGCGTAATAAAGAAATAAAACTGACACCGGAAGAAATTGTCAGACAACTATATGCGGCTAAATTGATAAATGATTACGGTTATCCTAAAAGCCGGTTGGCTTTTGAATATCCGATTTATTTCGGACGTGAAACCAAGCGCGCAGATATCGTGATCCGGGATAATGACGATGCTAATGTCGCCTACATCATCGTTGAGCTGAAAAAGCCGAAAGCCAAAGATGGCCGAGAACAGCTGAAATCTTACACCCATGCGACGGGTGCAAGTATGGCCGTATGGACTAACGGAATGACGATAGCCTATTATCAACGCCAGAATCCAAACTATTTCAAGGATATTCCTAATATTCCCAATGTGCACCAAACATTGGAGGATATCCTGCAAACTCCTTTTACTATGGACGATTTGGTCAAAAACGACAAACTGACCAAAACAGGCAAGTCGCTTAAAGACCTGATTCTCGAAATGGAGGATGAAGTTCTGGCAAATGCCGGCGTCGATGTATTCGAGGAGGTGTTCAAATTGATATTCGCCAAATTGTATGACGAACAAATCGGGGCTACGGAGAAAGATTACAATCTCGTATTCCGCAACTCCGGACAAAGCGATATCCAATTGAAAAATAAAATCGAAGACCTCTTCCGCAAGGCATGCAGCAAATGGACTGGCGTATTTGCTAAAAATGCAAAAATAGCTCTGACTCCCCCACATTTGTCGATTTGCGTCTCTTCGCTCGAAGGAGTCAAATTGTTCAATTCCAATCTCGACGTAGTGGACGAGGCTTTCGAGTACCTGATGAGCAAAAGCAGCAAGGGTGAAAAAGGGCAATACTTCACACCCCGTTATGTTATCGATATGTGCGTCAAAATGCTTAATCCTCAGGTGGATGAAACAATGATCGATACGGCCGCAGGCAGCTCGGGATTCCCTGTTCACACGATATTTCACGTATGGAAACAGATGCAGATAGCAACAAATAAACCGGTAAATCATCTGTTCACGGCAACGCCGAAAAGTCATGCGGAGATTGAATATGTGCAAGATAATGTTTTTGCCATCGACTTCGATGAAAAAGCTGTTCGGGTCGCACGAACTCTGAATCTGATTGCCGGCGACGGCCATACGAATGTCCTGCACTTGAATACGCTCGATTGGGCCCGCTGGAATACGGTTACAAAGGAAGAAACATGGGTAGATACCTACAATGAAGGCTTCAAAAAGTTGAAACAGTTACGTGTCGGCAACGATTTCGGACAGTTCAACTTTGCCATTCTGATGGCCAATCCGCCGTTTGCCGGTGAGATTAAAGAGGGGCAGATTTTAAGTCGTTACGATCTGGGGATGAAGAATGGTAAGGCACAAAAGAGTGTCAGCCGTGATATTCTTTTCATTGAACGCAATCTTAGTTTCTTGAAACCGGGCGGGCGTATGGCAATCGTATTACCGCAAGGCAGATTCAACAACAGCAGCGACAAGACCATCCGCGAATATATCGCAGAACGATGTCGTATCCTTGCCGTCGTGGGGCTGCACGGCAACACATTCAAGCCGCATACCGGCACCAAGACGAGTGTATTGTTCGTTCAGAAATGGGACGACGTACTGTGCCCGAAAGTCGATGATTATAACATCTTTTTCGCAACCCAGCAGAAAGAGGGCAAAAACAACAGCGGCGATAAATTATATTGGAAATCGGATAAAATCGGTACGACGACCGATCCGAAACTTGCACTTTGCGACAAATATGGACATCCTGTTGTTTATCACGATCTGCTCGCAACCGTAAATTATAACTGGAACGAAGAGAAAAAGTGCAATGAAATAGAGCAAATTACCCCCGACGGCATTGCCGAGGCGTTTGTCGAATTCGCCAAGAAAGAACGGCTATCTTTTTTCGCGGATGCCCCTTTGATAAAGTAAAATACGAGGCTTTATTGGAGGGGCTGGAGATAAAAGAAAAAAAGCTCTATGAAGTATTAAGTAATAAGGATTTTCGAATAGATAGTTCTTTTTACACAAAAGAACCAAAGAAAAATCCGGATCTTATTTATGCTAAAATCGGCGAACACCTTATTTCGTCGCAATACGGTATATCTATCGAGATGAATACGGATTCTGTTGGATATCCTATTTACCGCATGAACGAGATTCATGATATGTTATGCGATCTTGATGTCGATAAATGTGCTGATATTACACAAGCCGAATACGACAGATTCGCATTAAAAGATAGGGATGTGCTATTTAATCGAACCAACTCCTTTGAATGGGTAGGTCGAACGGGCATATATTATCAAAATGATGATATACAGCGGACGTTTGCTTCTTATCTGGTAAGGCTGAATCCTAAAGACAGCATATTACCGGAATATCTGTGTGCCTATTTGAATTGCAAATATGGAGAATGGGATGTAAAACGCAGAGCAAGGCAATCAATTAATCAAACCAATGTAAATCCGGAAGAAGTCAAAGAAATTGAAATCCCGATTCTTGATATCGATTTGCAACAAAAAATCCGATGCTGTTTTACACAGGCAAATTCTTTAAGAATTTTATCGCAAAAGACTTATTCCGAAGCAGAATTAATATTGCATAACGAATTAGGAATTAACTCGATAGCAGTAACCGATGTGAATGTATCACAAAAACGGTTTTCCGATTTCATTAATAGCGGTCGATTGGATGCGGAATATTATCAACCTAAATACGACGATCTTTTTTCTCGATTGAGTAAGTTTGAAACTAAACGATTAGGAGATATAGTACAAATCCGCAAATCGATAGAACCCGGAAGCGAAGCATACCAGAATCAAGGTATTCCTTTTATTCGTGTTAGCAATTTGTCTAAATTCGGTTTTTCGGATACGGAAATACATTTATCGCCAGATGAATACGGAGATGTAATTCGGCCTAAACAAAATACCATTCTACTCTCTAAAGACGGAAGTGTAGGCATTGCTTATAAAGTCGAGCAAGATATGGATGTTATAACCTCAGGCGCGATATTGCATCTGACCATTACGGATAATGAATTTATGCCTGATTATTTGACGCTTGTCCTTAATTCTGTTATCGTTGGTATGCAGGCGGAACGAGATGCCGGAGGATCAATCATACAACACTGGAAACCGTCGGAAATCGAGAATGTCATTATCCCAAAGTTAAGCCAAGAAATTCAGCAGGAGATTACAAATAAGGTAAAGGAAAGTTTTGCATTACGACGTGAAAGCAAACGATTATTAGACCTTGCCAAAACCGCAGTAGAAACAGCCATCGAACAAGGTGAAAATGCAGCTTTGAGACTATTAGATAGATAAATAAAGTTAAAAACTCGATGAATATACTTTTAGACACGAATATCATTATTCCATTGGAAGATACGAGCAGGGTCCTCGATTCTTCTTTTGCTGAACTGCGGAAACTCTCCGCAGAGCAGAGCCATTGTCTGTATATTCATCCGATGCAGCTTGAAGACATTAACCGAGACAAGAATCAAGAAAGACGGAAAATCGTATTATCTCGGTTAAAGCAATATTCACAGATCGAAAATCCTCCGATTCTTTCCGATCAAGAGTGCAATGAACTCGGTTTGTCGCAATCCAACGACAATGACAAAGTAGACAATAACGTTTTGTTCGCTTTGTATCGGGGTGCAGCGCACCTTCTCGTTACAAATGACGAAGGCATTCACCGGAAAGCCTCGAAAATCGGATTGCTGGATAAAGTATATCGGTTAGAGCAATTTTTGTTATTACTTCGACGATATACGACTGTCCCGTTTTCTTTCGATTACACAGGTGTAAAAGAGCGCTTTCTATATGAAATAGATAAAAACCAGCCGTTCTTCGAATCTTTACGGCAGTCGTATGACGGTTTTGATAAGTGGTTTCAGAAATGTGCCACAGACAAGCGGAAATGCTGGTGTATCGAAGACGGAACCGGCAACATCGTCGCAGTCTGTATCTACAAACACGAGCAAGATGCTCAGCTGACTGATAACGGAGAGGTTATTCCCGGACGCATCTTGAAGCTTTGTACATTTAAAGTTGATATAAAAGCTCGCGGAAAGAAATTAGGTGAGCGACTTTTGTATATCGCATTCGATTATTGTGTAAAAAACAAGTTGGACTGGGTATATCTACATACGTTCGGAGAGGAACAAAAAACGCTTGTAGGGCTTTGTTTAGATTATGGCTTTTATTGTCTCGGTAAATACAAACAAGATGATGTTTATATTAAGCCAATGAAATTAATGGATGACGATTGCAGCAGTTTGGATTCTTTGATAAGATATTATCCCTACTTCAAGGATAATGAGTCTGTCCAAAAGTTCATTATTCCTATTCGACCGCAATACCATGAAGATTTGTTCCCGGACTTCAGCAACATGAAAGGTTCTTTGTTCGAGAAAGATCAATCGTTGTATTCTTGCCAAGGAAATACGATCAAAAAAGCATATCTGTGTCATTCCAAAATAAAAACGATTCATAAAGGGGATATCATCCTATTTTACCGAAGCAAAGACCGGAAATCCATACAATGTATGGGAATCGTCGAAGATGTTCTATTTTCAGAAAATATCGACGAAGTATTTCCTACCATTGCCAAAAGAACCGTCTACAGTTATTCGGATTTACTTAAAATTCTGGAGAAAAAGACGTTAGTAATACTTTTCCGGTATATCGCTCTTGATAAAGAAATATCCTATCAACAGATAGCTAAAGCCAAAGTTAAAGGATATATCCAGAGTATTAGAAAAATTGATAATCAACAATATTCAGCATTGATACATGAGAACTGAAACGATCATATTATCCATTCATCCAAGTCATATTGAAAAAATACTATCTGGAGAGAAGCGATATGAATATCGCAAGCGTATTCCTACGGATATACGGCATATTGTTGTATATGCAACTGCGCCTATCAAAATGATTGTGGCCTTGATTGAGATAGATTCTATTTTAAAGGGAACGCCAGAAAGCGTGTGGAAAAAAACCAAAAAACATGCAGGTGTCTCCAAAGATTTTTTCATGCTCTATTTTGCCGACCATCAAGATTCTTATGCTATCAAATTTAAGACGGTTTTCAAATTAGAGACGCCGAAATCTTTAATGTGCTTGGGTAATAATATTGCTGCTCCACAATCTTATACATACCTCACAGAGACAACAGAGGAATTGTGTAATAAATTAGGGCTAAAGTAATTAAGCTATGATGAACTTCGACGAATACATTCGCCAAGGCGAACCGCAGAAACGGGAAAAAGGATATGCGTGGCAGACTGCAATCGGTTTGCAGGCCGTCGACGGGCTCAAGCCATCCGACTATCTGATTGAAACCGCCCGAAAAGATATTGAAGGTGAAATTACGATTGATGAAGCGGAACAGCTCATAAAAAGCTACTACCAGTCGAAAGAAGCGCGTACACCCGAAGAGGCAGAAACGCATGAGGCGGATACGGCATCGACCAACATCCGCCGACTTCTTACCGAGAAAACCTTTGCTTTTACACTTGTCGGGCTGACATCGATTCATCGTCGGATTTTTGATGGGGTATTCAAATTTGCGGGACAAATCCGAGATTACAACATTACCAAAAAGGAATGGGTGCTGCACGGTGATACGGTGTTGTATGTTTCCGCGCCCGATCTCCGCAAAGCGATCGAATACGACTTGGAACAAGAACGCCAGTTCGACTATTCAAAAGTGGACAGGAATGGGTTAGTGAGCCACATAGCCAAGTTCGTATCGGGATTATGGCAAATCCATCCGTTCGGCGAGGGAAATACCCGAACAACTGCCGTATTCACGATTCTATATCTACGTTCTATGGGTTTTGACGTAACAAACGACCTGTTCGCCAATCATTCGTGGTATTTCCGTAATGCGCTGGTACGTGCCAACTACCAAAACGTGCAAAAAGGCATCATGCGTAATTCCGAATATTTGGAACGGTTCTTTCGTAATCTTCTATTGGGTGAAACGAATGAGTTGCGGAATAGGTATATGGTGGTTAACGCTCCGGAAGAGCTGACGGCAAAACAAGTCCAGCAAATCGACCGTACAAGTACCGAACAACCTGCCGTACAAGTAACCGAACAAGTTCGCGCTTTGTTGTTGGCTTTGTCAAACGAACAATTATCGTTAAAAGTATTGATGGAGAAAGTTGGCCTGAAACATCGTCCGACATTTTTGGAGAACTATATAACCCCCGCTTCCGAAGCCGGTTTTCTCAAGGTGCTATATCCCGACAAGCCCAATCATCCGAGACAAAAATACCTGCTTACGGCAAAAGGGCTGGCTCTATATAACGAAATAAAGAAAATGCAATAGTCTTGATAATTGCTCCATTATGAACCTTTCCATCTTCATAGCGATATTCTTTTGTGATATTTTTATCGGATAGCTTTCGGCGGTTGGAGCTGTTTCTTGCATTGGACATTTGCCAAAGCCGATTTGATCTGGGTTTGTCCGTTTGCCACGAAATTCATTTCGGGGGAGCCTAATACCCCGACAGACATTCGTCGTCGGGTGGGTTGCCATACAATCTGCAAGCAGAGGCGGTGGGATTATCCGATATATGACGGATTATAGAATGGCACTCAAATGGATAAACAGCCTTTTCCCGGTCGGAAGATTTTAGACCTCAATTCGCGAATAGGTTTTAACCGACAAAAGGGAGTAAAAAGAATTGTTACCTATTAATTGTTTCTCGCGGGTTAAGAATTGGTTTGCTTCTCCGACATAATCCGTTCATTTCTCAGCGGTCGGATTACGACCTTTACTTTGTCGATAATGCTACCGCCATTCGAGTGTAAAGAAATCCGGTTTTAGAGTACGATTTCGGTCATCGAAATTCAACCGCATTTCTTTTCAGATGTTTACACGAAACAGTTTACTTTAGTTTTCTTGCCCTATATATAGAAAAATACTAAACTAAACAGAATTATATATGCCCGCGCGGGAATAAACTACACCTGCAAAAAAAACATCGGGAAACCAGAAAATTCGGCAGTTGCTTTAGTCGAATAATCCGTTTACTAAATTGACCGCATCGTCCTTTTTCTGATTGATGATTTTGGCGTAGACTTGCGTCATTTTCACATCAGCATGGCCGAGTAATTTCGAAGTGGTGTAGAGGTCTGCTCCGAGCGTCAGCATCATCGTTGCGAACGTGTGCCTGCTCGTGTGAAATGAAAACCGCTTATCTATTCCAGCCGCTTTCGCCCAAGGTTTGAGAAGCGTGTTTATCATCGTTGGGCTCGGCAAATCGAATACATGATCTTCCGATGTCTTCTCACCACGTTCCGGCATCCATTTCAACGCTTCGGGAGAAAGAGGCAGATAAATCGGCTCTTTGGTCTTCTGCATGGATACAGACAAACGGTATTGTCCTCTATCGACGAAGACATCTTTCCACTTCAAACTGATGATATCGCTTATCCGCAGTCCGCAGAAGCAGGAGAACAAATAAGCCTGTTTTACGGCATCATTTTTCATCGGAGTAGCAATCAATGCCCGCACCTCTTCAATAGTCATATACGACCGTTTACTCTCCGGCAGACGGATTTTATCCGAATTGTTGATCTTCGTAAAAGGATTGACTTTTATAATTTCCGCTCGCACGGCTGCATTCAAAGCTCCGTTCAGAATGCGGTAATAGGTGTGTAGTGTAAAATTAGATACTTGTTTGCCCTTAGGTCGATATTCAGTCAATAAATAATCGATATACTCTTGGCAGAACGCCTTGTCGATTTGATCCATCGTTACCCGTTCTCCGGCATAATCTTCCAAGATGCGGATAGTAACTTGGATTTGGTTCCCATCTTTCTTTCCTCGCTTCGCCTGATTCTCTTTGTAGGTTTCCATCCAGTCCAGAAGAAAAACCTTTTCACGGGTTTCGATACCCGCTTCGCCGTTGGTAAGTTGAATGATCCGTTTCGATTTGATGGCATTGGCTGCGGCCATAGTCGTTTGATTCCGCACACGGGCATTGTTATCCGTTTCGGGGATAAGATACATCTTCAGATACTCATACGTCCGTTTACCGTCCCGATAGATATCCAAATACAGACTTTTGTTTCCATTGGCCAACTCTTTCATCCGAAGACGGATAGGTTCTTTGACTTTTGCGGGCTTCTTTACTCGTGGCATAGTTCCTCCTTGCTTTACTCGTTATTCCTGCCACAAAGATAGAAAGAATAATCCGAATTAAGGAACAAATAAGAAACAAAAATGTACCAAAAAAGAACCAACCTTCTGCAAGCATAGAAAACAAGTGAAGATATAAATGCAAGATAAATACTTATTATACAGATTGTTTATTTTCAATTGATTGGTTTTTGTTTTCTATCCCAATCTATACTATATAAATCTGGAAAATTTCAAAAATTGTAAAGGCTATTGCGTGAGGCTTATGCTATACCCTATAGCGTGAGCCCATGCGTATCTTTACAATGGGTTTACCAGACCCTCAGCTTTGGATTCTGCATGGGTTTCATGCTTTTAATTTATATAAGCTGAGGTATGGCAAAAGTACAGATTATCATGCCCGTCACATTGGACGGATTTTTACCGGACAAAAATGAAGAACTGATGGAATGGCTCAGGACAGACCGGAACGGCTTCCCTTATTGGGAAGAGCGGGCTACATTCAACATGTTTCCGCATTACGGTATGCTTGACTTGATGGATGCAAAAGAGAGACGAGACAATAACTGTACCTTCTTTATGAAAGTACAGGACGAAAAAAGTGCCGAATATGCTGGTGGAGTATTTCTCTTCCGACTCGCAGATGAACTGGTCATTTACTTGCTTCCAATATCATACAAAAGTGGGAAAAACATAACTGGAAAGATTCAATTCGGACAATGGACTTTGCGTGAGTCCAAAACATTCCGAAACAATATATGCAGACTAGTATACCGTCTTAAAGAATAAAGATTACTTCAGACCAAGTTTCTTCATTTTCTTGTATAGGGCTGTACGACTGCAACCGAGTTCCGCTGCTGTCTTGCTGACATTACCATAATTTTTATCAAGCAGATTTCGTATCCTTTCCTTTTCCTGAATGATACGAATATCCGGATTATCATTACAATCTACATTTTCCAGTCCCAAATCACAGACATCCAATAATGCATTATCTGCAACAATTACTGCACGTTTGATTTTTGCGTTTAATTCCCGTACATTACCCGGCCAGTCATACCCCAACATACATGCTTTCGCTTCTTCGGTAAATCCCTCATTCTTGATACGTATTCTACCGGAATGTTCTTTTCTGAAGAACTCGGCAAGCGGGAGAATATCGTCTTTACATTCTTTAAGTGCTAGCTGCAAAATTTCCAATTCAGCAAGACGATAATACAAGTCCTCGCGAAAGCGACCTTCCTCTACCGCTTTTTTCATATCCTCATTGGTAGCAGAAATAATACGTACATCCGTACGTTTCACCTTATCACTTCCTACCGGGTTAAACTCTTTCTCCTGAAGAACACGCAGAAGAAGAATCTGCATGGAATACGGCATATTACCGATTTCATCCAGAAATAAGGTTCCTCCATTAGCGGTTTCAAAATGCCCTTTCCTATCAGCAACAGCTCCTGTAAAAGCTCCTTTGACTGCACCAAAAAATTCAGAAGCCTGCAAATCGTTAGGTATGCTTCCACAATTAACGGCAACAAAAGGCTTCTCACGTCTGTCACTATAACGATGTATCATCTGGGCTATCACTTCCTTACCGCTTCCGCTCGGACCAAGTATTAGGACTGAAAGTTCCGAAGGTGCCACACGACGAGCCAGTGAAGCGGCTTTTCTGGCAGCTTCACTGGTACGTTCAACAAAAGAACGCTCTTTACGTACAATAACAGGCTGTTTAAGTATACTATGTACTAATTCTATCAGTTGCTCTTGATAAACAGGCTTTTGCAAATAATCCTTAGCACCGAGTTTGATAGCACGGACTGCATCCGTAATACAGGCATAATCTGTCATGACAATAAATGGAACTTCCATCTTAGAACGTATCATCCATTCCAGAAGGCTGATACCGTCACCTTCCGGCAGGCGCACGTCTCCCAATACCAGACTGATTTCGTTTTTCTTCAGGATACTACGTGCACCGGGTTCATCTATAGCTGTCAAAACTTCGTAACCGGCTTTATGCAGCCATTTTTCAATCATGCCACTAAGTATCATATTGTCTTCAACAATCAGAATTTTCATATTTTTTCAGTTCATTTTTTGTTTCTTCTATTAATTTTTTAAGCCACTCCATAATCTGTATTGCATGTTCATGAACAGTTTCGTTTTGGCTATCACTGTCGTGCAATATTCTTTGAAAATCACGTAAAATATTATCTTTCTCGAGCATCTCCCATACAGGCATCATCCGGTGTATTATTTTTCTCATGGTCTTACGGTCGGTTATCCTGTCAGCAAATTCCATCTCCTCCAGTTCTTTTTCAGATTCCATAACGACTAGAGAAAGCATGTGACAATAATCATCCGTATTCTCCAATAAACTGGAAAAATCAAAATTTCCGGAAACTGAAGCTTGTCTCTGAGATATGACTGTAGATAAAAAAGCAAGCAATCCGTGGATATTGAAAGGCTTATGAATACAGCCTGCAAATCCTTCTTTTTCATAGATTCCGGAATTGCCGTCACCACGGGCAGTCATAACTGCAACAGGAATAGTTCTTGAATTGCCGATGTCCGAATTGCGGAGCAGTCTTAACAAACCGAATCCGTCTGTATCGGGCATTTGTACATCTGTCAAGACCAAATCGTATTCAGAATTTTCAAGAGCGGTTACTACTTCACGTACATTCATACAGGTTTTACAGGATATACCTTTGCGCCCGAGCATATCTTCCGCTATTTTCAGTTGTATAGGATCATCGTCCACTACAAGAACATTCTTAGGCAATATGGTTGTTGCATTATGATCCGGGGTGTCTTCATCAACTAATTCATCAGTTTCAGGCAAAGGAAGTTCCAGTCTGAACACACTTCCTTTACCGAGTGCACTTTCCACATCCATTTTTCCTTCCAAAACTTTAATTAATCCTTTGGTAAGGAAAAGCCCTAAACCAAAACCTTCAGAATTGACATTCTGTGCGGCACGCTCAAATGGAGCAAATATTCTTTTCAGTGTTTCCTCATCCATACCGATACCTGTATCCCTGATTTCAATCCGAAGTTTCCCTTCTGAATATTCTGAATGGAAATTGACGTTTCCTCTGGAAGTAAACTTAATAGCGTTTGTAAGCAGATTGGCCAGAACCTGTTCGAGTTTGTCTGCATCACCTTTTACTATTACATTTGATACGCTATGTACAGAATATAAAATCAGACCTTTAGAAGTCGCTTTACGAGAAAACTCATCTGAAATTCGCTTTAAAAAACGGTTGAGATAAAATGGTATATCATTATGTAAATCTCCTGCTTCATTGATACGGTAAGCATCCATCAGATTGTTGACCAAATGCAGGACGTGTTGGCAAGAATGACGGATGTCATCTAAATATATTTCACGCTTTTTCTTCTCTCGCGTTTCTGAGACCAAATCGGCACAGTTATGGATATTACCAAGCGGACCTCGAATATCATGTGAAACGGTAAGAATGATTTTCTTACGCATCTCAAGTAAATTCTCATTTTCGCTGATCACCTGCCTTAATTTCAATTTTATCTTATCTTCATTACGTAAATCAGAACGAATAATTAAAAAGAAAATAATAAGTATAACTACAGCAATAGAAACTACAGCAATAAACTGATAAAAAGAACTTTGCCGAGCTTCAGAAAGTCTAATATTACGTTCGGTAAAGGATTTTTGAATTTGACAATCCCAAAAAGAGACAAAGTCATATAATTTATTATTTAATAACTTGTTCTGTAAACGCAAACTATCCGTGTATGTTTCCACTTGAGCATTTTGTTTATCAATCTCAAATATTAGCTTGTCATTAAATGTACGTAATTCATTTGTATAATATGGAATCTGAACAATCTCTTTTTTCCCAAACAAACCGGCAATTCCTTTCTTTTTCTGACTTATTGTTTTCATCCGGACTGTCTCTTTTGCTATAACTGGCAGTTTATTAGCAAAAATGCTGTCTGACTTTTCCCTACTTTTTACAGTGTTCATTATATACCCTAAGTTTATTTCTTTTTTATACAACAAATCACATAAAGAATCTATCTGATGAGGAAGGACAAATCCGCTACATTTAACCTTCATATCCTGTAAAAGACTATCTACAGAAAGACGATATTGATGATAAATATTAAAATCTGTAGATACTAATTGAAAAGTGCGCCAATATTCCAGTTGAAAATTGCGCCACCATAGGATAAGTATAATGACCTTTGTATAATCCAAATGCAAAGGTAAAATGAAGACTATGGTAGAAAGACAATCAATAATACACATGTATAGGGTATGCGGTTATAGCAAACGGCGTATCTCTCGTGAACTTCATGTCAGCCGTCATACCGTTGACAATATTCTTTCAGAGTACGAATCAGCCATCCGCACGGACAATCCGGAAGAGGCTTTGAGTGATTTGCTTACCATCCAGCCCAGGTATGACAGTTCCAGAC
>OJQD01000444.1_pt1 | contig 14474 bp, 10 predicted proteins | sample 1598691 | NCBI WGS metagenome assembly OJQD01 (sample SAMN03922507, study PRJEB24848) | human gut metagenome | isolation source: stool sample | host: Homo sapiens | place: Germany | collected 2011-11 | reverse complement strand
GCATCGTGTTCTCTGGCATACTCCCACGCCGCCTCTCGGCGTTCTTCACTGTATGGGGCGGTCAGATGGAGAATCTCCTTATCATTCAATCAATCATTCGTTATAAACATCAGAAGCATTTCAATCAGTTCACCAAGTCACTTTTATTTTGTGTTATACTGTTTTATAGATTTTTCTTGGTCTCCGCTTCGCTACGGTCGGTGCAAAGCGGACATCCACTGGATGTCCTGCACCCTTGTATTTGCCCTTATGAGAGTTCGTAAACACTGACGGGACGATATAACACAAGGGAAATAATAAGGGAAAGCTAACCTGTGATAAACTTAGTGTTTTCAAGGGCTTGAGAGGTATTTGATAATAAAATATAACAATTATGAAATTACTTGGAATAGATGAAATCTCAATTCTAATTTGAAAAATTTAATGGTATCGGGCACCAAAAATTTCAGGGTTTGCGGATATCATGCGCATATTCTATGGAAAATTCCGCTGAAATATGCTTTAATAGAGATATATAGCAGTAAATAACAATTGCAAGAGGAAGAAAATGTCTAGAAGAAAGAGGCAGAAAAACGGAATGATAAATAATGAAAATGAAAATAAAATTGACTCTGCAGAGCCGGAAAATAACAGCATGACACAGCAGACAGTTGACGCGCAGCAGGTGGTTATCCCGCAGGAGAGCGAGCGCATCCAGCGAGCCGAGTGGATTCACGAGCAGGTGAAACTGCAGCGTGAAGCGGAGGACGAGGCCTGGGAGAAGATCATGGAGGAGCAGAAGCTGCTTACAGAGCGCAGACGCTCCATAGATGCCGATATAAACAGCAACAGGGAGCTGAAGCGATACCATGAGGACTGCATGGAGGATATCACAGACCAGGTATATTCACTGCATGGCATATCGGTAGACAAGCTGGAGGGCATAAAAGAGTATAAGAATGCCCTGTTCCGCGGAGAAGCATTCATAGTGTTTTGCATATCTGTAATAATGGCTGCGATTGTGGCATATGCCTATGGACCGACTTCACAGCTGTGCCTGTATGTACTCATGTGTGTAGGTGCGGAGGGAGCGTTATTGTCCCAAAAGCGAAAGAATATATTGTTTTTCATTCCGCTTATCCTGATAGCGGCGGAGATGGCAGGCTACAAGCTGTATCCGCAGTATCTGGAGTATGTCACGATGGCTGGAGAGGCGCTGGCACTGCTTCTTATGATGATAGGCACTGTGGGATACTTTGTGCACAATCCATACCGCAAGGACAGAAAAAATATAAAGGCTGCAAAGTCAGACCTCAAGGAATTACATAAGGTGGCTAAAAAGAGTGTCAAGAAGAACAAAAAGAGCCGCATAAAGAACGAAGCAAAAGAAGCAAAGCTTGCGGCAAAGCAGGCCAAAAGAGAGACAAAGGCTGCCATAAAGGAGCAGAAGAGGCAGAATAAGCTCGCAAAGAAGCAGGCCAGGTACGAGCTTAAGGAGAAAAAACGACAGCAGAAGAGTGAACGTGTTGAGCTTAAGCATGAGCTGAAGAAGACTCAGCTCATGGATAAGGTGAGAAGATTTACACCGAAAGAGCAGAATAGTGAAAGCACCCCTTCGGCAGAGAGCATAGATAACAACATTACAGAAAACAATATCATAGAGAATAACATCATTGATATAGAGCGCAAGGTCAATTAATCATGGATGAGCATTAAGCAGACAGCTGATACTTCTCCATCCAGTAATTAATCTGGATGAAATATGCGATAAGTTGCGGACCTGCCATGAGCTGGCCAAACCACGGACTGCCGTATTCTGCCGGTGCCTTTAAAAATTCGCGCGTTTTGTCAACGTCAATGAGAGTGCGCACAGGGGCGTTAGGGGAGTCTAATATCTCCTCCATTCCCTTTATAAGGAGAGCTTCATATCCGGGATGATAAGTCTTTGGATATGGGCTCTTTTTTCTGTGCAAAAGCTCAGGCGGCAGGACATCTGAAAAAGCATCGCGAAGCAGAGTCTTTTCCACACCGTTTTGATATTTCATATGCCAAGGCACATTAAAGACATACTCAATGATACGATGGTCGGCAAAAGGTACACGTGCCTCAAGCTCTGAGTACATGCTGGTGCGATCCATGCGGTCAAGAAGAGTCTGCATGAACCATTTGATATTGAGATATCCGATTATGCGGCGGCTTTCGTCCTCACCGTCCTCGCCGTAAAGTAGAGGTGCTTTTGACCTGGACTCCTCATATCGAAAAGCCTGATAACCGGATAAATCAAGCTCAAAACCCACATCATCGCGCAAAAGAGCAAGGCGTGGAGCGACATCCGATGACCATGGGAAGCCATATCTTTCCAGCAGCTCTTTGCGGTAAAACCACGGATATCCACCAAAGATTTCATCAGCACACTCACCGGTAAGAGCTACCTTGTTTTTTTGGCTGACGAGGCTGCAGAAATATAAAAGTGACGAGTCCACATCGGTCATGCCGGGCATATCCTTTGCATCGACTGCGGCAAATAGCGCCTTGAAGAGAGAGTTCTCATCACACTCGAGATATGAGTGGGCTGTCTCATACTCCTCAAGCATACGATTGACATAGGGCAGATCCCTCTCCGGCTGGAAGGCGTTTGCCTTAAAATATCTGTCATTGTCCTTAAAGTCGAAGGAAAAAGTGTTGAGCGTTTTACCGCGTGTGTTCATATAGTTTGCGGCGATGGCGGTCACGATGCTTGAATCGATGCCGCCTGACAGAAAAGTACATACCGGCACATCGGAAACCATCTGCCTTTTTATAGCATCCTCCACCAGAAAACGTGTGTGAGCAACGGTATCCCGATAGCTCTCGGTGTGTTCCTGGCTTGTAAGCTCCCAGTAGGTTTCATCGTGCAGCCCATCCTGTGAGTAAATCATGAAGTGTCCCGGCAAAACCTCAAACAAATCCTTAAACAGGGAAAGCCCGCTCGTGTGTGCAGGCCCGATAGCAAGAAGCTCCTGCAAGCCCTGTTTGTCAAGCTCAGGTTTTACTGCAGGGTGAGCAAAGCAGGCCTTTGGCTCGGAGCCAAACACCAGAGAATCCCCTCGGATGGCATAAAAAAGCGGTTTGACACCTACGCGGTCGCGGTATAATAGCAGCCGGCTTTTAGCCGCATCCCATATGGCAAATGCAAAAATGCCGTTTAAGCGATTGACAAAATCAGCGCCCCAATGGATGTAGGCGTACAGAATAACCTCTGTGTCTGAGGTTGTGGAGCATACAAAGCCGTTTTCGGACAGCTCGGGAATCAGCTCATCAGTGTTGTAAATTTCACCGTTATAGCAGATAGTGTACTCATAGCCGTTGTGGGTGCGCGTCATTGGCTGGTCGCCGCACAGGATATCACGGATGGCCAGACGGCTGTGTGACAGACCAATATGCTTTTTAAGGTAGCGTCCTCTGGCATCGTTGCCGCGGTGGGCGAGCACAGCACGCATCTTCTCAAGACGAAAGTTCCAGTAATCGGTGTTCTCTTCAAAGTCTTCTTTAAAATTACAGAATCCGGCAATACCACACATAAAAATTCATATCTCCGTAAAAACAGATTTAATTTATATTATGCATACGCCTTGAAGCTGTTAATCCGGTCAGAAAATAAAAAGAGATTTTACCAAGCTGATTATAAAATTTTTATTGACAAGAAAGGCAGAATAGCGTTACTCTTATTACATGAAGTTAGATAACACTAACATGTATAAATGACAGGTAACTACAGTAAGTACAATCTGACCAATAATTGTTTTTAAACGTATAACCTTATATAAGGTAAATGTAATTTGAAATGTTGAAAGAGAGGATATCATATGTCAGAAGAAGAGAGAAAGTTCTTAGAAATAGTGGATTTGAAAAAGGGCTTCGGAAGCGGCGAGACGCGCCAGGAGGTGCTGAGAGGCATGAATTTTTCTGTGGCAAAGGGTGAATTCTGTGTGCTGCTCGGACCGTCAGGCTCCGGAAAGTCTACACTGCTCAATATCATCGGAGGCATCGACAGCGCCGATTCCGGATATATCAGCATAAATGGAGACAAGCTGAAGGATATGAGCGAGAAAAAGCTCACACAGTACCGCAGAAAGCACCTGGGATATGTGTTTCAGATGTACAATCTGATTGCAAACCTGAATGTAAAGGAAAATATCGAGGTTGGCGCTTATCTGTCTGACAACGCACTGGATATCGATGAGCTGCTTCACACGCTGGGGCTTTACGAGCACCGCTATAAGCTTCCAAATCAGCTATCCGGAGGACAGCAGCAGCGTGTGTCAATAGGGCGTGCAATCGTGAAAAACCCTGATATACTGCTCTGCGACGAGCCGACAGGAGCACTTGATTACAACACCTCAAAGGAGATTTTGAAGCTCATAGAGGATGTCAACAAAAAGTACGGAAACACCATAATCATGGTCACACACAATGAGGCCATCAAAAACATGGCAGACCACGTGATAAAGCTACGAGACGGAGCCGTGCGCCACAACGATATCAATACAAATAAGGTTTCGGCCGAAGAGCTTGAGTGGTAAGGAGGATTTGACCTATGGGCAGGAAAAAGATAAAAAATCCTCTGATAAAGCGTATACCAAAGGAAATTATCGGTGACTGGAAGAAATATCTCGTTGTATTTCTTTTCCTCGTGCTGACAATCGGCTTTGTATCCGGAATGTATGTGGCAAACGACAGTATGCTCACCTCTGCGGATGAGGGAGTAAGTAAGTACAAGCAGGAGGATGGACATTTTGAGCTTAAGGATAAGGCTGACAGCGAGCTTGTTACGGCTATCGAGTCAGGCGAGGTAAAAACAGCTCCAGACGAAAAAGACAGCGATAGCAGCAAAACTCCTGTCAAGCTCTACGAGAATTTCTATCGCAATGAGACTGAGGACTACGACGCAGACGGCAAAAAGGACGGAACCATCCGTGTATACACAAAGACCGGGGATATCAACCTCGCATGTCTCATCGAGGGCTCTTTTCCACAAAATGAGAACGAAATCGCTGTGGACAGAATGCATGCAGACAACGTGGGGATGAAGGTCGGTGACACGATAAAGGTCAGCGGAAAAGAATTCAAGGTATCGGGCCTTATCGCATATGTCAATTACTCCACACTGCATGAAAAGAAGACCGATATGATGTTTGATGCGATAAAGTTTGATGTGGCAATGGTGACAAAGGAGGGCTTTGACCGCCTGGACAAGAGTATTCACTATACATATGCATGGAAATACAAGGATGAGCCGGCTGACGACATAGAGCAGAAGGAAAAATCAGATGACTTTCTTGAGGCGATGGTGTCACAGGCTATGGCAGCGGGCAATGAGGTGGAGGACTATACACCGCGCTACTCAAATCCGGCAATCAATTTTGCCACGGACGATATGGGCTCAGACAAGGCCATGGGAGGAGTGCTTTTAGACATTCTTATCGTGATAATCGCATTCATTTTTGCAGTGACCATAAGCAATACGATAGCAAATGAATCATCAGCGATAGGCACGCTTCGCGCGTCGGGCTACACAAAGGGAGAGCTTATTAGGCATTACCTTTCAATGCCTGTCATTGTGACATTTCTGGCAGCAGTAGCAGGAAATATACTGGGCTATACGGTATTCAAGGATGTGGTTGTGGGCATGTATTACAACAGCTACAGCCTGCCGACATATCACACAATCTGGAATCCGGGCGCATTCATAAAAACAACGCTTGCTCCGGTAATTATCATGCTGGTTGTAAATCTTATTGTAATAATTCGCATGATGCAGCACACACCGCTTCAGTTTCTGCGTCATGACCTTAAGAAAACAAAGCGAAAAAAAGCAATGCGGCTTCCGCGCTGGAGCTTCATGAGCCGTTTCAGACTGAGAATCATGTTCCAGAATGTGGCAAACTATCTGATACTTTTTGTGGGAATATTTTTCATCATGGTAATGCTCGCGATGGCAGTCGGCATGCCGGATACACTTGATTATTACAAGAAAAATACCGACAGTATGATGTTTGCAAAATATCAGTACGTACTCAAATCCTATGTCGATGCAGACGGAAACGTGCTTGAAACCGACAACAGTGACGCAGAGAAATTTGACATGGCATCGCTCTTGAGGAGAACAGATGACTTTGACGAGGAGGTGTCTGTCTACGGAGTGGAAACAGACAGTGCATACGTAAAGCTTAAGGACATGGATTCGCTTAAGGATAACGAGGTGTACATATCAGACTCATTTGCAGACAAATATGGTATAAAACCGGGCGATACAATAAAGCTCGATGCACAGTACGAGAAAAAAACGTACAAATTCAAGGTGAGGGGAACCTACGATAAATCCCAGAGCATCGCGGTGTTTATGCCGATAGAGCATTTCGCGGATACCTTTGATTTTGCAGATGGCAGATTCAGCGGATTTTTGTCAGACACAAAAATAAAGGATATCGATGAGAGTAATATCGCGACAACAATCACGATACGCGACATCACCAAAATGGCAGACCAGCTCGACCACTCCATGGGCTCATACATGCAGTACTTCCAGGTGCTTTGCATACTGCTCTCAGCCGTCATGATATATCTGCTCACGAAGCTCATCATCGAGAAAAATGAGACAGCCATATCTATGACCAAGATTTTAGGCTACGACAACAGAGAAATTGCAAGTCTTTATCTGGTCTCAACATCAATTGTGGTGGTCATCTCGGATATCATCAGCGTAGTGCTTGGTGCAAAGGTGATGGACATTGTATGGCGCATAATGCTTCAGACCTTCAGCGGATGGTTTTCATTCCATATGACACCTGTCGGCTATGTAAAGATGTTTGCGTTTGTGCTCATCGGTTACCTGATAGTGACAGTATTTGATTTCAGGAGAATAAAGAGAATCCCGATGGACATGGCACTAAAGAATGTGGAATAGGTAGTATAACTGTTTATGATTGAACATTAACCCTATTTGCGCGACAAATTAATCAAAGGCAAAATGTAGATAAATTTTTTATTTACTGATAAACTATTGTATAATTTCACCAAAAATGGTAATATTGTCTTATAATTTTAAGCTAAAGGAGTAGCAGTAGCAGTAGGATAGGAGAGATGGTCATATGGAACAGAGTAAAACTAAAAAAAGAGGTACATTTGCAGCCAAAATCATAGTAATGGTGATTTTAGCTGTTGTAGTTTCAAATGTAATTTGTATGGTATTTATTCTTGAAAGCTCCAAAAAACAAATTACAGACAGTGTCAAGCATACCATGGCAGATGTTGTTAATACAACGTCAAAAATCATGGAAAATGAGATTAGTAATTCAGGTGTTGATGATCTGGATTATGATGGTTATGCCAATAATCTTTCAGATGTAAAGCTTGAAGGCATGGACAGTGCATACATGTATGTGGTTCAAAATGATGGCACAATGCTTTATCATCCTACAAAGGAAAAGGTTGGACAGCCTGTTGAGAATGCTGTAATTAAAGGCGTTGTACAACAGCTTCAGGATGGCAAAAAACCGGGCACGACTGTTGTAGAATATGATTTCAATGGAACAACAAAGTATTCGGCATATACGATTTTGAACAATGAAAATATACTTGTGCTTACAGCAGATGAATCTGAGGCACTTGCAGGAATCACTACTGTAACAGGAGTTGCCGTTGGAATCATTGCTATTGTTGTGCTTATTGCAATTACTATCTCATTCATAATGGGACGCAGGCTCATGAGACCGCTTGTAAAGGTCAGTACAATAATTGAGGATGTTGCCAATGGTAATATTGAGGCAGATTTCAGTGTGGTCAAGGAGTCAAATGATGAGATAGGCCTGATTATAGAAAAGATGAAGGAGCTCACACAATCGCTTGGAAGTATAGTCGGAAAGATAAGAAATTCCAGTGATACGATGTCATCAAACAGCTATGAGCTCAATGACACAAGCAGTCAGACACTTGCTGCAAATAACGAGATATCCAAGGCCGTCGAGGATGTTGCAGAGGGCTCTACAGGCATGGCAGCATCTATTTCCAAGATTAATGAAAATCTTCTGGAGATGAGCAATGAAACAAAGGACATTAATGCCTCTGTTGATGAAATCAAAAACCAGACGGTAGCAGTGCAGGATAGCAGTAAAATCATGAATGACAAGATTAAATCCATGCAGGATAGCAGCCACAAGATGGATGAGGGTATCTCAGCAATTTCAAAACGCATAGAAACTGTAAATACTACGGTTGACAAGGTGAGCAATATTGTCTCTGTCATTGAGGAAATATCCAGTGAAACCAATCTTTTGTCACTCAATGCATCTATAGAAGCAGCCAGAGCCGGCGATGCAGGAAAAGGCTTCGCAGTGGTGGCACAGGAGATTCGAGTGCTTTCAGACAATACCAATACGGAGCTTGAGAATATCAAGCAGATAATATCATCACTGGTTGAAGAGTGCAGGTATTGTGTTCAGGCATCCGGCACCATCGTCGAGGATAATGCCAAGCAGAAGGAAGAGATTAAGGCAGTACTCGATGAATTTGGCTCACTTGATGAGCAGATTCAAAAGACAGCAGAAAAAGCTGATGAAATCGAAGAGCTTGTCACTGCGATGATTGAGCTGAACGATGACATCACGAAGAGCAGCAACAGCCTGACAGACGTCAGCGCAGCAAATGCCGCAGCAACCGAAGAGATGAATGCCAATATCGAGGAGCTCAATGCGATGATGCACGGAGTTTCAGAAATGGCAGAACACATGAATAATGAGTCTGATGGATTGAAGGAAGCATTATCGTTCTTTAATAATTAATTGTAAGTATTCATAAATGAACATTGACCTCCTTTGCGCTTTAAGTTTATCATTAAAGCAAAAAGGAGGTTTTTGTCAGTTTTCAATGTAAATCAGTCGTAAAAGCAGTAAAATGCTTTTGTGGCTGATTTTGGTATTTGGGGGATTATTGATTATATCAGCAAAAACACGTATTATATACATATACAAAAAATTTTACTGTTCACGCTTGAGAGTGGCCGGTAACACAAAAATCTTAATATATGATAAACAGAAGAATGAGGTATAAAATAATGACAGATAATTTTGAATTTAGAAGTATAAACCCAGACGAGGTAGAACAGGCAATAGCAATTGAGCAGATATGTTTCCCACCGAATGAGGCATGTTCTCCAAAGGCAATGACAGAGAGAATTGCAAAGGTACCACAGCTATTTCTCGTGGCAATTGACAAATCAACCGGTAAGCTGGCGGGCTTTTTAAATGGTGTGGCAACAGACGAGGAAAAGTTCAGGGATGAGTTCTTTACGGACATCGATTTATGTGATGAAAACGGTAAGAATGTGATGCTTCTGGGCCTTGACGTGCTGCCGGAGTATCGTGGACAGGGCCTTGCCAGAGAGCTCGTGTACCGCTACAGCCGGCGTGAAAAGGCAAACGGACGAAAAAAGCTGTTTCTGACATGCTTAGAGCAGAAGGTAGAGATGTATAAAAAGTTTGGATTGCAGGATCTGGGGATTGCGGACTCTACCTGGGGCGGAGAAGAGTGGCATGAGATGGTGCTAAAGGGATGAATGTGATAATATGGAAAATAAAGTATCAGATAACGTTATAGAAAAAAATTATAGGGAGTGCCTTAAATTCAATGAAATCAACGAAAGCAAAGTCGATAATTTTGACCTGGCAACAGCAAAGGCTGCCCTTGAAAATCTGTATGAGCTATACAAAAATGGCATATTAACAGGTCGTTTCACAAAGGATAAGGACTATGTAGTAAGGTGTGCTGACCTGGTAACATTGGCGGAGGAGAACAAAGACAGCTTGTTTTATGATGCATGGCGCATATGGTTTAGATACTTTGTATCGATGGGCTATGAAGGATGGAATGAGCTGTGGGAGGCAGTATGAATAAACAAAAAATAGCAGAACTACGCGCCGGTTTGGAAACCGGCTTCATCAATAGTGGATACAATTCAAGCCTGGCTTATCAGCCACAATTTTTGTCAAACAACCATAAAGAAGGCAAAAAAGTATTATCCTCAATAGAAGATGAGCTGCTGGCCTGTGACAAATTTCAGATAAGCGTTGCGTTTATCACGATGGGAGGCATTACGCCGTTGCTCCAGACGCTTAAGGAGCTGGAGAAAAATGGCATTCCGGGAGAAATTCTCACCACAAATTATCTGAATTTCAGTGAACCAAAGGCGCTTGAGAAGCTTCACGGCTTGTCGAACATCACGCTCAAAATGTATGATGTGGAGAAGACCGCTGAAGGCTTTCACACAAAGGGATATATATTCAAAAAAGAAGAGATTTATCGAATCATTATCGGAAGCTCAAACATGACAAGCGCCGCACTTACGAGTAACAGAGAGTGGAATACAAAGGTTGTATCTACAGAGCAGGGAGAGGTGGCAAAGCAGATTGTTGAGGAATACAATGAGCTTTGGAATTCGCGCTATGCTCTTTCCTTTGACAGTTTTTATGAGGAGTATAAAGAGCGCTATCAAATCATAAAAAGACAGCGTGAGATTGCAAAGAGCGAGGAAACTCCATCCATTGAAAAATACAGATTAAAGCCAAATGCAATGCAGGTTGGCTTTATCACAAATCTGAGAAAAATACTGGAAAAAGGTGAGGATAGGGCACTTCTCATATCAGCTACGGGTACCGGAAAAACATATGCATCTGCGTTTGCCATGCGCGAGCTGGGCTTTAAACGAGTACTGTTTCTCGTACACAGAGGCCAGCTTGCTAGACAGACAAAGAAATCATACGAAAAGATTTTTGATAAATCAGTTTCTATGGGACTTGTCGGTGCAGGGTACAGTGACTATGACAGGGATTATGTTTTTGCGACGGTACAGACCTTAAATCGTGATGAGCATTTGAGAAAATATGCACCGGATGACTTTGATTGCATAATTTTGGACGAGGCACACCACAGCTCGGCCAACACATACCAGAAGGTGATGAACTATTTCACACCAAAGCTGTGGCTTGGAATGACAGCGACTCCCGATAAGCGCGATGATGATATTGACGGAAAAAATATTTACCAGATTTTTAATTATCAGATTGCATATGAGATTCGTTTGCAGCAGGCTATGGAGGAAAACATGCTGTGCCCATTCCACTACTTTGGAATAACAGATGTTTCACTGCTTGGTGACAAGGAGATAAAGAGTAAAAAGCTTACAGAATCATCGTTCAACCAGCTTGTTGGTGATGAGAGGGTAAAGCATATCATCGAGCAGGCCAATTATTTTGGACATAGCGGCGACAGGGTGAAGGGACTGATTTTTTGCAGCAGGATAGATGAATCAGTCGAATTATCGAATAAGTTTAATCAGACGATAAATCCTGAGACAGGCAGATTTTTCCGAACAATTGCATTAAATGGAGATGCCACCGAGGAGGAGAGACAGAGAGCCTTCGAGCGGCTTGCTATGGATGAAAATACGTTAGATACCACTAACGAAACTAATGTAGATCAGATATTTGACACGGAAAGAACAGAGAAAATAGATAAAGCAGATGGAAAAATGCAGCCACTGGATTACATATTTTCCGTCGAGATTTTAAATGAGGGTGTTGATATCGTGGAAGTGAACCAGGTCATCATGCTCAGGCCGACAGAATCGCCAATTGTATTTATACAGCAGCTAGGACGTGGACTTAGAAAGGCAAATGGCAAGGAATATGTTGTGATACTTGATTTCATCGGCAACTATAACAACAATTTTATGATACCGGTCGCATTGTCGGGAGACCGTTCTTACAATGCAGATACAATCAGAAAGTATGTTATCAGCGGAAATAATACGATTCCCGGTGCTTCGACAGTGCATTTTGATGAGATTGCAAAGGATAGGATTTTTGCGTCGATAGACAAAATAAAGGGCATGAAATCCATTATCAGGGAGAGCTATGTTTCTTTGAAAAACAAGCTTGGAAGAGTGCCGTATCTATTGGATTTTTATGAAAACGGAGAGGTTGACCCACTTGTAATAATAAAAGAGTACAAGACCTATCAGGCATTTCTTGAAGCGGTTGAGAAGGAGCTTTATATCGGCAGATTAAATGAGCAGGAAAAAACAACTCTTGAGTATTTGTCGAAGACTATCATAAGCGGTGCGAGACCGTTTGAATTAGAGATTTTAAGGCAGCTTATGAAGAAGCCTTCTATTTCAATTAATGAGATAAGAGAGATTTTCATACGGAGGTACGATTACAAGGTAAATATGCAATCCATTGACAATGCGGCAGATGTATTGCAAGGAAAGTTTGTCAGCAAGGATGATGAGTACAAGAGATTTTGCAGAATAGATATTCTAAAGGAGGATAACAATAATATTTTCCACAGGACGAATAACTTTACCACAAGACTTCAAAATGAAGAGTTCAAAAAGCAGATAGATGACATAATAGAGGTGGGACTCAAAAGATATCATGATAAATATCAATCCTCACTTAAAAATGAGAGTCCGTTTGTATTGTATGAGAAATACTCCAGGCGTGATGTCAGTCTGTTGATGAATTGTGGTAGGGATCTTTCCTCTACCATGTACGGAATGAAGCGCATAGATGATGATGTATTTATCTTTGTCACATATCATAAAGAGGAAAGCACAGACGAGCAGAAAAACTATGTAGATGGAAAGCCGGATTACGCGGATGCGTTTGAAGATAATATGATTTTCAGATGGGATTCGCAGATTGGCAGGGGCGTGGACAGCTCATATGTTTCAGATGTAGTGAACACAAAAAGAAAGCATCTGCTCGTGAAAAAGAGTGATGCGGAGTCAAATTTTTACTATATGGGAGAGTTTGATATAGTTGATGTGCGCGCTGCCAGAAAGCGTGATAACAATGGCAAAGAGCGCGATATCACCAAGTTTGAGATGAAGATGCACCACCCTGTAAGAGAGGATCTGCTTCGATATCTGCAGAGCAATTTACAACAAAGATTACAAAATAATACACAGGAGCTTAAGGCAATATGAAAACAGTACGCGTAGTGGCTGCCGTCATAAGAGCAGTCAATAATGAAAATAAACCGGTTATCTTTGCAACCCAGAGAGGCTACGGAGAGTTCAAGGGCGGCTGGGAGTTTCCAGGCGGCAAGATTGAGTCTGGTGAGACACCGCAGCAGGCGCTAAAGCGCGAGATAATGGAGGAGCTGGATACGGAAATTGCTGTCGGAGAATTGATAGATACGATAGAATACGATTATCCTAATTTCCATCTTTCGATGGACTGCTTCTGGTGTGAGGTCATTCACGGTGAGCTTATCCTAAAGGAAGCAGAGGATGCAAAATGGCTGACAAAGGAGCATCTGGCGGACGTAAAGTGGCTGCCGGCGGATGTGACATTGATTGAGAAGATTAGAGAGGCGATGTATTAAATCCAGGACAGCAAAGAGCATGGAAAGGTGACTAAAAAACCATGCATCCGTCAATCATAGAAAAAGACTTTTTGTTATGCGGACGTTCGTTTTCCTTTACCTCGCCCTACGGTCATTCTCTTGAAGTCGGGCGACATGTGGAACACATTTAGGAGAATTTGAACCTACAAATGCAAGACGGGAGGGGTGTGGAAATCTCTACAGGACAGGCTCCTGGGGAACGAGGGGGGGCACGCGTGCAAAATCGCGAAATGGAGTAGGGGGGATCTCAAAATACAAGGAATGAAAATGCGACATTCTAATATATAATGTTATAATTTTGTAACATCACATCTTGACTTTTGCTATTTATATGTTATGATTAATGCACAAAGGGAGGGATAATCATGAATGAATTATTAGGAAGCCGTATTAAGGCTTTGAGAATAGCTAAAAATTTAACACAGGAACAGGTTGCTGACCAAATCGGTGTGAGTAGACAAAAGTATGCACGTGTTGAAAGCGGAACTAATAGTATTACATTAGATATCCTTTCTAAAGTTGCAGAGATTTTAGATGTGACAGTTGGCGACATCACTAGAGTACTAGATGAAACACCGGTTGTAGCTTATCGCACTGGTGGTACAGAGTCTTCCTCAGAGAAGATCTTCGATATGCTGGATCTTTTTTATGCCAATAAGCATATGTATAACAAGCTTCAAAATAATAATATTAGATAAAGGAGGAGTATGTTATGCAGGAAAGCAGAAGAAAGGATATTCGAAGAACTGCAGCCGTTGTACGCGAAAAATGTAAGGTTAGTCGATACGGCATTATAGATTTATTTAAGGAATGTGCTCGATTAGGATATAAGCTTATACGATATCCACTCGGGGAAAACGCTGATCTTGGATTTACTATAAAAAAAGATCAGGATATTGTTATTTTCACAAATTCTAGTATTCGTTTGTCGAGAGAAATTTTTACATTGGCACATGAACTTGGACATGCAGTCCTTCATATGGAAGCTGATTCATCATTTATTGATGATAGTATTACTATTGCAGATAGAAGTACCGATGAGCGAGAGC
>OJQD01000423.1_pt1 | contig 15254 bp, 10 predicted proteins | sample 1598691 | NCBI WGS metagenome assembly OJQD01 (sample SAMN03922507, study PRJEB24848) | human gut metagenome | isolation source: stool sample | host: Homo sapiens | place: Germany | collected 2011-11 | reverse complement strand
AATCTACGCAGAAAAAACCGCTTGAAACTTAAAATTTACACAAAATCAGAAAATTATGGGAATTAAATTTCGGCTTATCGCCATGAACTTCCTTCAGTATGCGATCTGGGGTTCGTGGCTTATCTCGCTGGGCGCCTACCTGGGAGGCGGACTCGACTTCTCGGGATTGCAGATCGGCAGCTTCTTCGCGACGATGGGAATCGCCTCGCTGTTCATGCCCGCCGTGATGGGGATTATCGCCGACCGCTGGATTCCGGCGCAGAAACTGCTGGGCATCTGCCATTTCATCAGCGGCGCGTTTCTCATCGCCGCGGCCTCGCAGACGGCTTACGCCCCGCTGTACAGCTGCATGCTGCTGAGCGTGATGTTCTACATGCCGACCATCGCCCTGTCGAACTCCGTGGCCTACAATGCCCTCGATCTGGCCCGGCTCGATACCGTGAAGCATTTCCCGCCCATCCGCGTATGGGGAACCGTGGGATTCATCGCCGCCATGTGGTTCGTTGACCTGACGCACATCGGGGGCGTGCAGATCAAGCTCACCGAGTGGCAGCTCTACGTTTCGGCCCTGCTGTCGTTCGTACTGGCGGCCTACTCGTTCTCGCTGCCGGGGTGTCCCGTCGAGCGCAGCGCGCAGAAGCAGTCGTGGGTCGATACGCTGGGCTTGCGGGCCTTCGCGCTCTTCAAGGAGAAGCGGATGGCCATTTTCTTCGTCTTCTCGATGCTGCTGGGCGCCGCTTTGCAGATCACCAACGCCTTCGGCGACAGCTACATTCAGAATTTCGGCTCGATGCCGCAGTATGCCGATTCGGCCATCGTGAAGCACTCGGTGATCCTGCTCTCGCTGTCGCAGATGTCCGAAACGCTCTGCATTCTGCTGATTCCTTTCTTCCTCCGGCGTTTCGGCATTAAGAAAGTGATGCTGATTTCGATGCTGGCCTGGGTGCTGCGCTTCGGGTTCTTCGGCATCGGCGATCCGGGATCGGGTGCGGCGTTCCTCGTGCTTTCGATGATCGTCTACGGCGTGGCGTTCGACTTCTTCAACATCTCCGGCTCGCTCTTCGTCGAAAAGGAGACCAGCCGCGAGATCCGCTCCTCGGCGCAGGGCGTCTTTATGATTATGACCAACGGTTTCGGCGCCTTCTTCGGCTCGTATGCCGCGGGCGCCGTCGTGGACGCATACGGGTGGCCCGATTCTTGGTTCATCTTCGCAGGGTACGCGCTCGTGGTGGCCGTGGTTTTCGCCGTGGTTTTCAAATACAGGCACAACCCTGCCGAAATGGAGGGCGTGAAACATTGATGACTGACGGTCCGGCGGCGGGGAGAACCTTGCCGCCGGATTTTTTTATCCGCGCAGGAGCATTTCGACCTGAGGAGCGCCCGCTTCGGAGTATTCGCTGGCGGACAGTGCGCCGGAGGGGCGGATGATGACCGGATGCATGGCGGGCGTTTTATTTTATAGAGGTGCCGTTACGACATTAAAGATACGAAAATTATGGATACGATCGGTGTGAATGATGCGAGCTGCATCCGCTGCGGCCGCTGCGTGAAGGTGTGCCCTTCGCAGATTTTCGTGCAGGAAAAAGCCGGGGGCGACGTGACGCTGCATAAACCCGAAAACTGCATCCTTTGCGGACATTGTGTGGCCGCCTGCCCCACGGGGTCGGTGAACCATGCGGAGTTTCCGGCCGAGCGGGTGCATGCGGTGGATTACGGCGCGATGCCCACGCCCGAGCAGGTGGAACTGCTGCTGGCCGTGCGGCGGTCGAACCGCGCACTTTCGGCGCGCCCCGTGCCGCAGGAGCTGCTGGACCGCATCGTTGCGGCGGCGGACCGCGCCCCGACGGCGAGCAATGCCCGCCAGCTGGGGTATACGCTGGTGACCGACGTGGCGCAGCTGCGCGCTGTCACGGAATATACGCTCGGGATTTTCGGCACACTCGAAAAGCGGCTGCTGCATCCGCTCGTGCGGCCGTGGCTGAGCCGCCTCGTGCCGGGCGTTTATCGCTATGTGCCGGTGTTCAAACGCCTGCGGCGCGAATATGCCGAGGGCCGCGACCGCGTGCTGCGGGGCGCGACGGCGGTGCTGTTCATCCATGCGCCCAGGGAAAGCCGGTTCGGTGCGGAGGACGGGAACCTGGCGTATGAAAACGCTTCGCTGATGGCCGAGGCGCTGGGCGTGAGCCAGATATACATGGGGTTCGTGCTGACGGCCGTCCGGCAGGACAGGAAGGCGAAGCTGGCCGCGATGCTGGGACTGGGCGACCGCCGCATCTGCGCGGTGATGGCCCTCGGGATGCCGCAGTTCCGCTATCCTAATTACATCGACCGTGCGCCGGCGCCGGTGACGCGGAAATAGCCGTTTCGGCGTTTTGCCGTTACAGATGGAAAGTCCTGTATGTATAAGGTTTCGGTCGGGCAGGTATGCGTCAATACATATTGTCGTACATCGACTGCGATTTGTCGTATTTCAGGTCGGAGAGCGATGCGGCCTTGACGCCGATGTTGAAACTCCACGAACGGTGGTAGCCGAACGGAATCCATGAAAAGGACATCTGCCAGCAGTGGAGGTCGCGCGTGATCGAGACCGACGAGGTGGTCAGTTTGTTGGCCTTGATGTCGTAGCCGCCCTGGAAGGTGATGCCCGTCTTGGGGGTGACGTTCAGCGAACCGTTGAAGCCGATGGTTTGGGTGACGTTCTTCCGGTAGCCCGTCGTGCCGTTGTTGGTGTACGAGATCGAGTAGTTGACCGCGTAGTTGAATCCGAAGTTCCACGGCAGCGAGAAGTCGTAGTAGCTTTGCGCCATGTACTGTCTTCGCAGCACGGGGTCCATCTGCCCGTAAGGATCGTAGAACGGGTTCTGGTACTCCGGAGGTATTGACGTGATGTCGTTGATGGCCGTTTCGCTCCGGTCGTTGCGCGATTTGAACGTATAGCCGAACGACCAGCCCGTCGAGACGACGCGGCCCGGGAAGAAGAGCTTGTTGTAACGCTTGCCCTCGGGCGAGACGCGGTAGGGGTCGAGCGTCAGCGAGAGGTTGATGCCGAAATTGTTGAACAGCGTCGTACGGAACGAGACCGGGATGTTCGAAAGTCCCATCGAGTCGGCCAGAAAGTTGTACGAACCGCTGATGCGCAGTTCGTCGATCAGCTTGATCTTCTTCACGCCCGAGGTGTCGCGTTTCGAGAGGACCTTCATTTCGAGGTTCTGCGACAGCGAGAAGTTCATCGACATCGAACGGCCCGACGAGGGGACGCCGTAGGCGTTGACGGCATAGGGCGAATAGGTCGTGAAGCGGCCCGTGGAGTCGGTCTGGCGGGTCTGGTAGTAGCCGTATTTGGGGTCGCTGAAGTCCGGGGCGTAGGAGAAGCCGATCGAGGGGGTCAGCGTGTGGCGGATCGCCTGGATCTTGCGGTCGCGGCTCTTCTTCGTGAAGTCGTACATGCCGTAGACCGTCGTGGAGGCCGAAACGCTGAAGTTGTAGTTGTAGAGGCGGTAGAAACCGTAGTTCGTCGGCAGCGTGTCGGTCTGGTTGGTGACGGGGTTCCACTCGAACTCGACCTTCTTGAAATACCACTTCTCGTTGTAGTTGACCGACGGCGAGAGGTTGATGTAGTTGAACAGGTTGAACGACGCCGAAATCGGAATCGAGTGCTCGATGCCGTTCTTCATGTTTTCGAGCGTCTCCTTGGAGAAGACCTCCGATTCGGTGGTGGTCACCGAGTTGGTCATCTTACCCGTGTACTGCATCGAGATCTTCTCGTACCAGCGGTCCTTGCCCTGCTTCTCCTTGCGTTTGAAGGGGTAGAAGCGCGAGACGTTGAAGACCATCGTGGGGAGCGTGATGGAGATGGTCTTGTTCTGCGAGTTCTGCGAGATGGCCATGTTCGCCGACAGCGAGAAGGGCGTTCCGGCCCAGTTCTTCGAGTAGGAGACCGTCGAGTTGGTCTGTGTCGAGAGGATGTCGTTGAGGTTCGTGGCTGAATAGCGGCTGTAACCGCTCGTGGCGAAGTTCACCGAGGCCGAGAAGGTCGAACCCGGGTTGGCCTTGGGGTCCTGCGAGTGGGTCCACTGGATGCGGAAGTTGCTCTGCTTGATGTAGTCGTCCTCGCCCTTTTCGCCCGTCTTGACATTCGAATACTGCATGTTGAAACTGCCGCTGTACTTGTAGCGCTTGATGTAGCGCGAGGCGGCCGAAGCCTCCCACGATCCCAGCGTGTAGAATCCGCCGCGCACCGCCAGGTCGGCGTATTCGCCCAGGGTGAAGTAATAGCCCAGGTCGCGCAGGAAGAAACCTTTGGAGTACTCCTCGCCGTAGGTGGGCATCAGCAGGCCCGACTTGGGGCCCATGTTGATCGGGAAGAAGCCCTCGGGGATGCCGAGGAAGTAGATCGGCACGTCCTCCATCACTAGGTAGGCCGGGCCGGTGATCACCTTCTTGCCGGGTATGACCTTCGCCTTGGTCATCGCCAGGTAGAAGTGGGGGTGGTCCGTATGGTCGCAGGTGGTGTACTTGCCGTGCTCGATGTTGATCGTGTTGTCGGGCATCTTCTTCACGCTGCCGCCCACCAGCCAGCCGTCGCCCTGCTGCGTGGCCACGCCCTTGATCTTCGCCTTCTTCGAGTCGAGGTTGTAGGTGATCGTGTCCATCTGGTAGGTGGCCGACCCTTCGGTGAATTCGGGTTTGGTGACAATATCCTTGCCGTCGAGCGTGTCGGGCTTGCCGTAGGCGTAGACCATCTTCGAATCCATGTCGATGCGCATGTAGTCGGCCTTGAGGTTGCTGTTCTGGTAGGTGACGTCGCCCTTGTTATAGATGTAGACCAGCTTGTTGCGCACGTCGTAGACCAGCGAGTCGGTGTTCTTGCCCGTGATCGGGTCGTCGAGGAACGCCCCTGCGGGCCGCGGCGTCTTCACCGAATCGCGGCGGAGCGTGTCGGCGGCGAGCGAGTCGGGCCGTGCCGCGCCCGGAGAATCGGCCTTCTGCGCCACGAGCGAGTCGACCTGCGCCGAAAAGAGCGAATCCTTCTCCTCCTGCGGCAGTGCGTTGAACGCTTCGCGCCGCCGGGCCTCTTCGCGCGCCTGCCTGCGGGCCTCGCGCCGCGAGGGGGTGACAAAAGGCGGACGTGCGCTCGTGTCGGGACGTATCGCGTCGGCGCGGGACGGAACCGGGACGGTGTCCCCGGGGGCGGGATTGCGGGCCGTGCGGGGCGCTCCGCCGCCCAGTACGATCTGGGCAAACAGCAGAATCACCGTCGCCGACAAGAGATATTTTACCCTAATTTTATCCAAAATCCCAAAAATTTTCCATACCTTTGCCGACAAGTCGGCAAAAACGCCCGGATCGAGGTCCTGTGCCCTTCCCGCCGCGTTTTCGGCCCGACAAAGATAGGTAAAAATTTATAGAAAGCTCACACTTGGTACCATTAAATATGCGCACACGACTTTTGCTGCTATTCGCCTTCGCGGCCGCAACTGTTCTTATGAACGTTGCGTCTGCGGGGAATATTGCGCACGGCGTCGAAGTCGTGGTCATCGACGCCGGGCACGGGGGGAAATTCCCCGGCGCGCACTATGGCGGGGTCTATGAAAAGGACCTCACGCTGAAGGTGGCGCTCAAGCTCGGAAAGCTCGTCGAGGAGGGGATGCCGGGCGTGAAGGTGGTCTACACCCGCACGGCGGACAGGACTCTGGGGGCGGACCTGGCGGCCGACCTGCAGGCGCGGGCCGACATTGCCAACAAGGCCGGGGGCGACCTCTTCATCTCGATCCACGCCAACGCCGCACCCCGGGCGACGGGCGTGCGGGGCGTCGAGACGCTGATCATGGGCGAGAGTTCGAAGGAGCAGCGCTACAACGAGAACGCCCTGTTCGAAAACAACCGCGAGGATCTGATCGACATGTCCGACGAACGGACGGCGGCCATCGTGCGGGCTTACATTCAGAATCTCCAGTTCACCTACGGCGAATACAGCATGGCTTTCGCCCGCTGCATCCAGAACAGCTGCCTCAAGGCGGGCCGCCATTCGCGCGGCATAAAGCCGCAGCTGCTGCGGGTGCTCTATGCGACGGACATGCCGGGCGTGCTGACCGAGATCGGGTTCATGTCCAACCAGCAGGAACTGGCCTACATGAAGTCCGACAGGGGGCAGAACGAGATCGCCCGGTCGCTCTACCAGGCGATCCGCAACTATTCGGCCTATGTGCTCGGGACCCGGATGGCCGAGGAGGAGCAGGCCGCTGCCGCGAAACCGGCCGCGGAACAGCCTGCGGAAAAGTCAGCCGGAAAGGCCGCGGAAAAGAGCGTTGAAAAGCCTGCGGCAAAGTCCGCTGAAAAGACCGCAGCGGCGCAGCCCGCGGAGGGAAAGACCGCGACGGCCGCTCCGGTCAGAACCCCGGAGAAACCGGCCGTACAGCCCCTGCGCTATACGATTCAGGTGATGGCTTCGGCGTCGCCCGTACCCCTCGCCTCGGCGCAGTTCCGTGCCTACCGCGGCAAGGTGAAGGAGTATGCGGCCGAGGGGCGGTTCCCCTATAAATACGGTGTGGGCGAGTACGGCACCCGTGAAGCCGCACAGCGGAAGCTGGCCGAGGTGCGCAAGGTATTTCCCGGGGCCTTCGTGGTCGCGTGCCGGGGTACGCAAATTGTAAAATAAAAGTACAGATATGAAAAGGGAAGTTAAAATCGGAATTTTCGGCGTGGCGATGATCATTGCCGCGTGGGCCGGAATCCGGTTTTTGAAAGGATTCGACATTTTCAGCCGCAATTCGGTCTATTACGCCGCCTACGACCAGATCAACGGCGTGCAGGCGGCGTCGCCGATTATGATGAAAGGCGTCAAGATCGGTACGGTGACGGGCATTTCGTTCGATCCGCAGCGCAGCGACAACGTCGTGTTGCAGTTCACCATCAAACGTCAGTATCACATTCCGACCGACTCCGAGGCCAAGATTTACAGCAACGGGCTGATGGGCGGAAAGGCCATCGAAATCAACTACGGCACGGCGCGCACCTATCTCCAGAAGGGCGACACGCTGCGTTCGGTGCGCGAACGCGACCTGATGGACGTGGCCGGGTCGGAGCTGGATTTCTTCAAGCAGAAGGTGTCGCAGGTGACGGGCGACCTCTCGCGCACGCTGACCAATCTCAATCGCCTGATGGAGGCCAACGCGCAGAATATTTCCGGGACGTTGAGCCACCTGAACGCCATTACGGGCGACATGGCCGGCCTGCTCGACGCCGAGAAGCGCAACCTGAAAGCCGCCGTCGACGACCTTACGGAGTTCTCCGCGATGCTGGGCAGGAATACCCCGCGTGTGGACAGCATCGTCGGCAACCTGAACCGGATAACCGGGGAACTGGCCGACGCCGGGTTCGCCCGCAGGCTTACGGACGCTGTGGACGAGGTGAACGGTCTGCTGGCAAAGGTCGAGGCGGGCGAGGGGACCGTCGGCAAACTGATGAACGATCCTGCGCTCTACGATTCGCTGACCGAGGCCAGCGCTAATCTCGCCTCGCTGCTGGCCAACCTCGAGCAGTATCCCGGCCGCTACGTGCATTTCTCGCTTTTCGGGCGCAGTCCCGAGAAGATGCAGGAGAAGGCCGAGCGCAAAGCCGCCAAAGCTGCGGCCAGGGCCGAGCGGGACTCGGTGAAATTAAGAATTAAAAATTAAGAATTAAAAATTGGAAAGGAGCCGGCAGGAATGTTTTTCATCATGTCCCGTCCGGCCATATTGCCATATCGAGAGCGCAAAATGAATCTTCGGACGGTCGGCCAATTCTTAATTTTTCATTTTTAATTTTTCATTCCTCATGATTTACCCTGCTACATTCGAGCAAAAGATAGGTTTCGACCGGCTCCGCGAGCAGGTCGCGGCACGTTGCACCATGCGCGCCGCCCGCGAGCGGCTCGCCGCGGAGGGCTTTTCGACCTCTGCGCGCGAGATCGAACGGCGGCTGGCGCTCGCCGACGAAATGCGCCTGCTGCTGGATATGGAGCATGATTTCCCCGGGGGCGAGTACCCCGACGTCGATTACATCGTCGCCAAACTGCGCGTCGAAGGTTCGTTCCTCGACGTGGAGGAGGTCGTGACCCTGCGCCGGGCGCTGGCCGCAATCGGCGGCATCGTCTCGTTCATCATCAGCCGCGAGGAGCGTTATCCGGCCCTCCATGCCCGCACGCGGGGCGTTGCGGCCTTTCCGGAGATCGTGCAGCGCATCGACGGCATTCTCGACCGCTTCGGCCAGGTGAAGGACAACGCCTCGCCCGCCCTGCAGGAGATCCGCCGCTCCATCCGCGAACGCGAAGGGCAGGCGGCCAAGCGGTTGCAGGCCGTGCTGTCTGCGGCCAAGGGGGCGGGCATCGTCGATGCCGACGCCCAGATCTCGATCCGCGACGGCAAGGCCGTGATCCCGGTTTCGGCGGGCAACAAACGCAAACTGAACGGCTTTATCCACGACGAATCGGCGACGGGCAAAACCTTCTACGTCGAACCGGTCGAGGTGGTAGAGATCAACAACGAACTGCGCGAACTGGAGTACGCCGAGCGGCGCGAGGTGGTGCGCATCCTCACGGAGTTTACCGAAGCGATCCGTCCCGACGCGGGGCTGATCGCCGATTCGGGCGACTACCTGGCCGAGATCGACATGCTGCGCGCCAAGGGCCGCTGGGCCTCGGAGAACGGGTGCGTGCGGCCGATCCTCTCGACGGACGACAGGCTGGTGCTGAAAAACGCCCGCCACCCGCTGTTGCAGCAGACGCTGCGGGCTGCGGGGCGCGAGATCGTGCCGCTGGATTTGCAGCTCGACCGTCGCAAGCGCATCCTCGTCATCTCGGGACCCAACGCCGGCGGCAAGTCGGTCTGCCTGAAAACCACGGGCATCGTGCAGTACATGTTCCAGTGCGGGTTTCCGGTTCCGGTCTCCGAGGTCTCGGAACTGCCGGTCTTCGAGAGCATTTTCATCGACATCGGCGACGAGCAGTCGATCGACAACGACCTGTCGACCTATTCGTCGCACCTGCTGAACATGAAGCACATGCTGGCGGGCGCTTCGGGCCGCACGCTGGTGCTGATCGACGAGTTCGGGTCGGGAACCGAGCCGGTCATCGGCGGGGCCATCGCCGAGGCGATCCTCGAGCGTCTGCTCGGCAGGGGGTGTTACGGCGTGATCACGACCCACTACGCCAATATCAAGTATTACGCCGCGTCGGTGGAGGGCATCGCCAACGGCGCGATGATGTTCGACGTGCAGAACATCCGGCCGCTGTTCCGGCTGGAAATGGGCAAGCCGGGCAGTTCGTTCGCCGTGGAGATCGCCCGCAAGATCGGGCTTCCGGAGGATATTATCCGTGCGGCGAGCGAGAAGGCCGGGTCGGATCACATCAATATCGAGAAACAGCTGCGCGAGATCGCCCGCGACAAGCATTACTGGGAGCAGAAGCGCGATCGCATCCGTCTGACGGACCGCAAGGTCGAGGAGTTGGAGCAGAACTATGCCGAGCAGCTGGCGAAGATCCGCGCCGAGCGGCAGGAGATTCTGAAAAAGGCCAAGCAGGAGGCCCGGCAGCTGATCGCCGACGCCAATAAACAGATAGAAAATACGATTAAAACCATCCGCGAGGCGCAGGCCGAGAAGGAGCTGACGTGGCTGGCGCGGCGCGAGCTGGACGACTTCCGCGAGGCGGTCGAGAAGGCCGACGAGGCCGGGAACGAAGCCGCCGTGGCCCGCGAGATCGAGCGTATCGAACGCCGCCGCCGACGGCGCGCCGAGCGCAGGGCGCAGCAGGGCGCGCAGCCGGCAGCCGGGGAGGCCGCTCCGCAGCCCGAAAAGCCGCGCGAAGTGGTCGCCGGGTCGAAAGTCCGCATGGCCGGGCAGGAGATGGTCGGCGTGGTGCAGTCGGTGAAGGGAAAGCGGGCGCAGGTGGCGTTCGGACAGATACTCACGACGGTGGACAAAGGGCTGCTGACGGTGGTTTCGAACAACGAATACCGCGAGGCGACGCGGCCCGTTGCGGCTCGTACGGTGCTCTCGGTGGACATCTCGTCGCGCAAACTCAACTTCAAGGATCACATCGACGTGCGCGGCATGCGGGCCGCCGATGCGCTGGACGAGGTGCGCAACTTCATCGACGACGCGCTGATGGTGGGCGTGGGTACGGTGTCGATTCTCCACGGCAAGGGCACGGGGGCTTTGAAGGAGGAGATTCGCCGCTACCTGCGCACGGTGCCGGAGATCGTCTCGGCGGTCGACGAACATGCCGACCGGGGCGGTGCGGGAATTACGATCGTGACCTTCGATCTGTCGTGATTTTGCAGTCTGCGACTGCTGCTGTTCTTTGTACCTTTTGACCGCAAAAGGTACCCAAAGTTCTCCGCATGTCGCTTTACGCGGGATTGTCCTCCTGTCCGCGCTGAACGGGCGCAGTAAGATCAAGCCTTTACGGCGCAAAAACACGCGCCGTTTAGACTGTGGCGGCTCGGTAAACAGCACGCTGTCTGCTCTCGCCTGCGGACGCCTTTGCCAGCCTCCCGCTCCGGGCGCGCGGACCATCGGACGATCTCTTTCCGCTCCAAGCGATCATGCGGCGGTTTAAAACCGCTTTTAGGGGCGAGGGTAGGTTATTGCGATTCCGATTCCGTCCTGCGCAAGTACTCATAAAACAGGCGTCTTACGCCTGCTCCGCCGTTTGCGGCGAGTGATTCCGACTCGATGCCGGAGCCGTTGTAGGCGTAGGCATCCGTCGGAGAGTTTTTGGGAACCTTTTTGCGGAAAAAAGATACAAAGATCCGGCGACTATGTCGCGGATTGAGTCTTTTTGACGACCAGAAAGCGGCAAAGAGCTGTAAATATTTTCGTACTTTTGGAAATGAAAGTACAAAAGATAAACCATTGGGTATTTTATGAAATATCGTCTTTCGCAAATCGCCGCCGTCGTGGGCGGCAGGTTCTCCGGAACGGACTGCGAAGTGCAGTCGGTGGTGACCGACAGCCGCTCGCTGACGTGCGAGCTTGGCTCGGGACCGGTGTTCGTCGCCATGTGCGGCGCGAACCACGATTCGCATGCGTTCGTGGCGCAGATGTATGCGCGCGGCGTGCGGGCTTTTATGGTCGAACGGCCTCTCGAAGCCCTGCCGGAATGCGGTTACGTGGTTGTTGAAAACGCCATTGCGGCCTTGCAGTGTCTGGCGGCCTATCACCGGGCGCAGTTCCGGGGAACGGTGGTGGGCATCACCGGTTCGAACGGCAAGACGGTCATCAAGGAGTGGATTGCCGAGGAACTGCCCGCGGGGATGAAGTGCTACCGTTCGCCCAAGAGCTACAATTCGCAGCTGGGCGTGCCGCTGTCGGTGCTGATGATCGAGGGCGACGAGCAGCTGGCGCTGATCGAGGCGGGGATTTCGAAACCCGGGGAGATGGCGCGGCTGGAGCGCATCATCCGTCCCGACGTGGTGGTTTTCACCTCGATCGGCGACGCGCACCAGGAGAATTTCCTCAACCTGGAGCAGAAATGCGACGAAAAGATGGTTCTGGCCCACCGTGCCGAGACCATCGTTTACCACAGTTATTACGAGCCGCTGGGCCGCATGATCGCCTCGCGCTTCGCGGGGCGGAAGCTCTGCGACGCGGCCTCATGCCCCGAGGTCCCGGAGACGCTGATCGGCAACGAGGCGTCACGCCGCAACGCCCGGATCGTCGAGGCGTTCTGCGCGGCGATGGGCTATCCCGCGCCGTCGTTTACCGAAGCTCCCGAGGTCGCCATGCGTCTCGAAGTCAAGGACGGCATCAACGACTCGGTGCTGATCAACGACGCCTACAACCTCGATCTCAACTCGCTGGCCCTGGCGCTCGACTACCTGCACAACGTGGCGTTGTCGCGCCGCCGGACGCTCGTGCTGTCGGACATCGCGCAGAGCGGGCTGACCGACGACGAACTTTACGGCCGCGTGGCGGGAATGGTCGCGCGGGCAGGCGTCGATACGCTCGTCGGCATCGGTCCCAAACTGAAGCGTTACGCCGCGCTGTTCGGCTGCGACAGGGAGTTTTACGCCTCGACCGACGAGTGCATCTCCCGCATCGGCCGCAGGGCCGTGGCCGGGCGTGCCGTCTTGTTGAAAGGCGCGCGGGAGTACCGTTTCGAGAAACTCGCGCATGCGCTGGCGCGCAAGAGCCACACGACGGTGCTGGAGGTCGATCTCGACGCCATGATCCACAACCTAAACTATTTCCGCTCGAAGCTCGACTTTCGGACCCGGCTCGTGGCGATGGTCAAGGCGGGCTCGTACGGCGCGGGGGATTTCGAGGTGGCGCAGATGCTCCAGCATCAGGGCGTCGACTACCTCGCCGTGGCGTTCGCCGACGAGGGCGTGCTGCTGCGCGAGCGGGGGATCACGATGCCCGTCGTGGTGCTGAATGCCGACGCCGACAGTTTCGACCAGATGATCGCCAACCGCCTCGAACCCGAGATATACAGTTTCCGTTCGCTCGCCGATTTCGCCGATGCGGTGTCGCATGCGGGCGAAACCCGCTATCCGGTTCACATCAAGCTCGATACGGGCATGCACCGGCTGGGATTCATGGAGGAGGAGATCGGGCGGTTGTGCGAGGTGCTGCCGACATTGCCCGCCGTGAAGGTGGCGTCGGTCTTTTCGCACCTGAACTGCGCCGACATGCCCGAAGAGGATGCCTACACCCGGGAGCAGATTGCGCGCTACGACCGCATGAGCGCCGCCGTAGCCGCGTCACTGCCCTATTCCGTCATCCGCCATACGGCCAATTCGGCGGCCATCGAGCGGTTCCCCGAGGCGCGGTTCGACATGTGCCGCCTCGGGCTGGGGCTTTACGGCTTCGGCTGGGAGCACAATGCGGGCCTGCGCCCGGTTTCGGCGCTCAAAACCCGCATCGTGCAGATCAAGCGTCTCGAAGCGGGCGACGCCGTGGGCTACGGGCGCGCCGGGAAATTGCTGCGGCCGACCGTGACGGCGACCGTGCCGATCGGTTACGCCGACGGGCTGGACCGCCATCTGGGCTGCGGACGCTGGTCGATGCGTGTGGCCGGGCGGCCTGCGCCGATCGTGGGCCGCGTCTGCATGGACAGCTGCATGATCGACATCACGGACATTCCGGGCGTCGGCGAGGGCGACGAAGTGACGGTCTTCTCCGCCGAGCCGGGCAACGACCTCGAAACGATGGCCCGGGTGCTCGACACGATACCTTACGAGATTATGACGTCGGTCTCGTCGCGTGTGAAACGAATCTACCTCAAGGAATAAGGCGCGGAGCGCAATTCATAATTCAGAATTCACAATTCAGAATTATGCCTGCGAACCTAATTAATTATGCATTATGAATTCTGAATTTGGAATTTTATACCTGATTCCCTGTCCGATTTCGGACGAAACGGCGCCGTGGGACGTGCTGCCTGCGGCCAACCGGGCCGTGATGGATGCGCTGGACTACTTCATCGTCGAGAACACCCGCACGGCGCGGCGTTTCCTGTCGAAAGCCGGCATCGCGCGGCCCATCGGCGAACTGGAATTCCGCGAACTGAACGAGCACACCGCGGCCGGCCGCGAAATCGAGGAGCTGATCGCGCCGCTGCTCGAAGGCCGCTCGGCAGGGGTGATCTCCGAGGCGGGAGTGCCGGGCGTGGCGGATCCCGGGGCGCCGGTCGTCGGGGCGTGCCACCGCCGCGGCATCCGCGTCGTGCCGCTCGTCGGCCCGTCGTCGATCATTTTGGCGGTGATGGCCTCGGGACTCAACGGACAGTCGTTCGCTTTCAACGGCTACCTGCCTGTGAAGCCGCCCGAACGGACCCGGGCCATCCGTTTCTTCGAACGCCGTGCGCTGTCGGAGGGGCAGTCGCAGCTTTTCATCGAAGCTCCGTACCGCAACGTGAAGCTGATGGAGCAGTTGGTGCAGACGCTCGGAGACCAGACGCGCCTGACCGTCGCCGTGGACCTCACGGCTCCGGACGAGCGGATCGAGACCCATACGGCCGGGGAGTGGCGCCGCCGCCAGCTGCCCGAAATGAACAGGCGCCCGGCCATTTTCATCATCGGATAAGCGCCGCCTTGCCGCGAAGCGGCTTTGGGACGGTGGCGCGCAGGCCGGTTCGATGCCCGGCATGCAGGCATTGCCCTTGAAGACCGCCTCTTGGCCGGGTTGGTATGCAATTTGTTCGAATAAGGGGAGGAAAACTGAAAAATTACAAGATATGAAAAAAGAAAAAGTTTATAATGAGGCTGTTAGCGGCGACGAAGGGTTCACCCCCGGCGATGGTTATCCGTCGTGCGACGGGGAGCCTTGTGCCAATGTGTCAGATGAAACCGACGAGGCGACTGACACATTGGCAGACGGTGAACCCGCTGCCGAAGCCGACGCAGCCAAGGCGCTCGAAGAGGCCGTGGCCCAGTGGCAGGACAAGTACGTCCGCCTGCAAGCCGAGTTCGACAACTACCGCAAGCGCACGCTCAAGGAGAAGATGGACTTGGTGCAGACCGGGGGCCGCGACGTGCTGCTGGAGATGCTGCCTGTGCGCGACGATGTGCAGCGCGCCGTGGACGCCATGCAGAAGAGCGACGATCTGGAGGCGCTGCGGGCGGGTGTGACGCTCATTTCACAGAAATTTACCGAGGCGCTCCGCCGCAAGGGCGTGACCGAGATCGAGGTGCTGGACAAGGAGTTCGACGCCGATTTTTCGGAGGCCGTTGCCCGGTTCGCCGCCGGCGACGAGAAGAAGGGCAAGGTCATCGACGTCGTTCAGACGGGTTACATGCTGGGCGAGAAGGTGCTGCGCTTCGCAAAAGTAGTTGTAGGAGAGTAAGACCATGGCAGAAAAAAGGGATTACTACGAAGTGCTGGGCGTTGCGAAGAACGCTAACGCAGACGAAATAAAGAAGGCCTACCGCAAAGCGGCCATCCAGTTCCACCCCGACAAAAACCCTGGGGACAAGGAGGCCGAGGAGAAATTCAAGGAGGCCGCAGAGGCCTACGACGTGCTGTCGAACCCCGACAAGCGCGCCCGTTACGACCAGTTCGGCCATGCCGGAATGAGCGGCGCGGCAGGCGGCGGGGCCGGCGGCTTCGGCGGCTTCGGCGGCGGAGGGTTCTCGATGGAGGACATCTTCTCGCAGTTCGGCGACATTTTCGGCGGCCATTTCGGGGGCGGATTCCGCTCGTCGAACGGCGGCGGGGGACGGCGCGTGAACCGCGGCTCGGACATCCGCGTGCGGGTCCGTCTGACGCTGGCC
>OJQD01000422.1_pt1 | contig 15281 bp, 6 predicted proteins | sample 1598691 | NCBI WGS metagenome assembly OJQD01 (sample SAMN03922507, study PRJEB24848) | human gut metagenome | isolation source: stool sample | host: Homo sapiens | place: Germany | collected 2011-11 | reverse complement strand
GGCCAGTCCTCCCTCGATGGCCGCGCAGTTCTGTTTGGCGATGAAGTAGTCGATGGCCTGCTTCTCGGCGCTGGCGCCGCTGGAATAGGCCGTGTCGGAGGTTACCGAGCCGGCAGGATAGCCGTAGCTGCACTGGATGATCGCCGCGCCGTTGTCGGCGGCGTATTTGATGGCCTTGGCCGACGTGGCCGCGTCGCCGCCGTCTTTGTCGTGGAAAATCTGACAGGACATGATCTTCACGCCGTCGTTTTTGCCCGAGCCGCCTGCGATGCCTGCGACGCCCGTGCCGTTGTTGTTCACGGCTGCGACCGTTCCTGCCACGTGCGTGCCGTGGTCCGGTGCATCGCCTTTGGTGCTGATGGTCAGCGTCGTATTGTCGACGAAGTTGAACCCGTGTATGTCGTCGGCATAGCCGTTCGAGTCGTCGTCACGGCCTTCCGAGCCGTTCAGCTCGGCGGTGTTGGTCCACATGTTGGCGGCCAGGTCGGGATGGTCCCACTGCACGCAGTTGTCCACGACCGCGACGATAACGCGCGGGTCGCCCGTGCAGAGCTTCCAAGCCTCGTCGCAGTTGACATCGGCTCCCGCCTTGATCTTCGAATAGATCGACTTGTCGCCGGTGTTGATGTAGTGCCATTGTTTGCCCAGGTGGGGATCGTTGAACCCGACGGCCGCACGGGTCTGCGGCGCAGCGCCGGTTTCGGCCAGCGGGATGACCCGGCCTTCGTGCACGTGCATCAGCTGCTGGTTGAATTCCACCTTGCTCACTTCGGCGATCCGGGCCATGTCGAGGGCCGCCTTGTCGAGATCGGCGGCGGCGTCGAACTCCACAACGTACCAGCGGTGCAGACCGGCGGCGCGCGTGCGCTCCTCGTTCCGTTCGTCTACCGGGAACAGGCGCTGTAACGCCTTTACCCCGATGCTGCCGAGCACGGCGTCGAAATCGGCGATGCCCGAACGGGTGGCGACGCCGCCCGAACGCGTAACCTGCATGACCGACGATTCGATGCCCGCTACGGCCTCTTCGCCGAAGCAGACCAGCAGTTCGCCCCTGACGGCGTTCTCCGACGAGAATACGAGTTTGGAGGCCGCTTTCGCTTCCGGTTCGGGACCCGTCGCCTGCTCCGTCGCATCCTTGGTGCACGACCCCAGGGCGAGCGCCGCAGACAGGAGCAGCAGGCTCCATAAAGTTGTTGTCCTTGTCATAATCTTATAATCCTAATATTAGTGCATGTCGTGACCGGTGTTTCGTTTCATTGGACCACAGAACCCGACACGGTCGCTCGGACTGTGTCGGGTCGTGTGGAACAATATGCGTCGGTTATTTCAAAACCGGAAGGTTTTCGCGGATTTTGAAATCGGCGCGGCGGCCGATCTGTTTCGGCAGCGGCTCGCATTTCGCCGTCTTCACGCTCAACGTGCGGACGCCGTGGTTCGTGTTGTCGCTGTTCCTGACGAATGTGGCGTTCATCTGGAGGCCGCGGCTGTCGAGCGACTTCCCGATATGGGCCGGAACACGGACGCTGCTGAACGGGATCTTCGTGCGGACGCCCTGAACTTTGGCTGCGGATGCTGCGGATGTCGTTCCGCTCTGCTTCGTGATGGTCGTTCCGTCGGCATAGTATGCTGCCAAGGCTCCGACGATCTTGTTGACGGTGAAATCAGCAACGGGAACCTCGACGTCGGTCGTCAGCGCTGAAACTTGTTTCGACGCCGGATCGATCGTCAATACGATCGGATCGCTGCCTTCGCTCTCTTTGGTTGCGAACGAGAAGATACCGTAACCGCGGGACTGGTCCGGAGTGAGCGCCTTCGTGAATTTGCCGAGCAGGTTGCCGTTGTCCTCCCGGCCGAGCTGCACGCCGCTCATCGTGAGCGTCGACTTGGCCGAGTCATAGGTTGCGTACCATTGGGTGCCGTCCTCTACGGCGAAATCCTTCACGAAAAATTCGGTGTTGCTTCCGACGGTAGGTATTACCTCGAATACATTTTCGAACGTGTCTTCAGCGCTGGCCGCGTAGGACATGCCGTATTTCCCGATGATCAACTCTCCGGTATAGGGCGGTATGTCCGTCACGAACGGTTCGCACACGATCAGTTTTTTCTTGCCGTAGTTGTTCGTTGCTTCGACAACCAGCGTATAGGATGCGCCCGGTGTCAGATTGATCATTATGTCCCAATACTTTCCGGTCGTTGCAAGTTCTTCCATCGCATCGGCATTGAGTTCTTTACCGTATTTATCGACTACATCCTGCAGGGTCAGGCCTCCGGTTTGAATCTCGATATTGTCGATTATGGAAGTTTTGTTGAAGTAGGTTTTGATCTTCTTCATCTCCGTGCCGGTGATCTCGTACACGGCCGATGAGTAATCGGGATACTCCGATACATATGCTGCGGCATCGGGATAGGCGCTGACTTTATAGAGCGAGCCGGCGATGTCGTTGGGAACCGAGGTCCCTCCTATGCCCGGGAAGTAGAACGATGCTGCGGAAGCTTCGCCGGAAACCGGTTTTTGCGCTTTGTCAAGGGGCAGGGCGACTACGGTATAGGTTCCGGGTCCAGGCAGTACGGCTTCGGCGGAGACTTTCTCGCCGCCTACGGTGAAGTCCTGCAACTCGTTGATGTTCTCGGCTGATCCGTCGGCGATCGCTGCGACAAGCGTAGCGGTTTCGGCCTCGGTCAATTCATTTTCGACGAGAACATAGCGGATGTTCGTAACGTCGGCGCCGTAGGTGAAGTCGATGACGGCGCTCGCCGTCTCTCCGTCGGCGCTGACCTTCATGCCGTCGTATACGGCGGAGAGCGTATAGTCGACTATTTCGGCGCCCGGCAGCATGATGCGGAACGTACCTTGACTGTTAGCGGGAAATTCGCGATCCAATCCGACGAGTTTTGCGGTCAATCCGTCCTTCGGGAAGGTGATGACGCCGTTGACCAATGTGCCGGGTTCCGCCGAGGCGATCATAAAGTTTCCGTAACCGTTACTGTTTTCGGTAATACCCGACCATTGTTCTTCAATCGTCACTTGAGTCGCATTGCTGCAATCGATGACGATATTGGACGGAGTGTAGCTGAACTGCTCCGAAAGCTCCTCTTGCGTAGCTCCGAAGAATTCGGTCATATAAGGCCAGCCGAGCATCTCTTCAACCATGTAGATACCTTCTTTCGACTTATGGCTGTGTACCGTGACATCGATTTCGAACATATTGCCGGTGAATACATCGCTCAACCAGCCTTCGCGGAATTTGCCGGTTCCCATTTTCACCCACGGCCAGGGCATAACCGTAATATCGAGGCTGCGGTTGCCGTAGGGCGTCGTGTTGTCCTCGTCGTTGATCAGGAACGAAAGGGGGTATTCCTTGCCGTCTTCGAGTTTGGTGCGGTCGAAGGTGATCAGCAGTTCGGAAGTCTCCTTGCCGGCTGCGAACGATACCGACGACGGAATGGTGAACAGACCCGACTCGTCGCTGGCGAGAACCGCTACGGTCAGCGCCTCGTCCTTGGCGATGCGTTTTACCGGGATGGCGATGGAGGAGACGTCGTCGCTGATGCTATGCTGGGTGGTCACATTCTCGGGGAAGTAGACCTGTGCGCCGTCGACCTCGGGACCTGCTTTGAAGTCATCGTCGCTGCAGGCCGTGAACAGCCCCGCGACGATGGCGACAGTCGCCAGAAAGAATATTTTTATACTTTTCATAAATAGCGATGTTTTTTATTTAACAGACTTGACCGTTTGGGTCGGGTTGGGGTTGTTCTTGCCCGAAAGCGCCTTATTCTGCTGTACGGCGTTCAGCGGGAACACGCAGTTCCACCAGGGGGCGCGTCCGTCCGTGGAAAGCTGGGCCATCGGGGGAGCGTTCGTGCCGGTGTCGCCGTTGTGCATGCCGATGTTCAGACGCTTCAGGTCGTAGAAGATGACGCCCTCGCCCCAGAACTCGATCCGCTTCTGGAAAATGATCTCGTCGATCAGGTCGTTGGCCGCCGGAACCGTATAGGCCGGATCGCGGTTGGCCATGAACGACTGCAACAGCGACTTGCCGGTGGTGGCGTCGTAGTGCGCCGTAGCCTCGGCCTCGATCAGGTACATCTCCTCGACACGCATCATCGGGATGCTCGTCACGTTACCCGTGGAATAGTTTCGTTTTTCGCCGTTGGCCGCGTGGAACTTAAACGATGCGTAGGGGGCTATCGTTGCGAACTCCTCCTCGGTCAGGGTCGTATAGGGTGCGATGGCGTCGAACGAGCGGTCGGCTCCGACAAAGCTCTTTTTGCGGAAGTCGCCCGACGAAATGCGGTTGTAGCTGAATACCGAGATACCCGGCTGCGCTCCGTAGCCGTAACCCCAGATAGCCTCGGTCGCCATGTGGGCCGACCACGACAGCAGGTTGTTGAGCACGGTGTCGGTGGTCTGGATCATGGCCCACATCCACGACGAATTGACCGTGTTGAACCCGGTCTTCGGGTCGAGCCACTGGCTTTCGGTCATAATCGTGCAGCCCGAAGCGTCGATGGCCTTGCGGGCGTATTCGGCGGCCAGACGGTAAGCGGCGTCGCCGGTCGGAACTTCCGCATACGATTCGGTGAATCCGCCCAGCCAGAGGTAGGCGCGGGCCTTGAGTCCGTAGATCACGGCCAGCGAGGGCAGATTTTTCGTTGCCGGCGTATAGTTGGCCAGCAGGGTCTCGGCGGTGTTGAGGTCCTCGAAGATGAACTTGAACATCTCCTCACGCGATACGCGCGGGTTGTTCTCCAGTTCCTCCATGCTCGTATCTTCCCGGACGATGGGAACGGTCAGCCCCTTGACGGCTTCCAGCTCGGTCTCGTAGGCGGGACGTTCGGGAGCCTTGGCCGGCAGCGCGTCGTAGAGACGGGCCAGGTCGAGGTAGCAGAGCGCGCGGAAAGTCTTGGCAATGCCCATCATCTCCTCTGCGCCTTCGCTCTGGTTTGCGATGTCGATGGCCTCATTGGCCGTGAAGATGAACTTGTAATAGTTGGTGTAGAAGAACGGGGACATCGTGCCGTTCGCTGCCAATCCGGTCGAGTTGCCCGGATAGAGCCATGCCTGCCAGCGGTCGTAGTACTGGTTGCCGCCCGGCAGGTTGCCGCTGACGGGGAACACCTCGCCGACCATGCGGTCGGTGGCGCCGAAGATGCCCGGGTAGCCGAAGTCGATGTGCTCGCCGAGGTCTGTATAGTTGGTGATGAGCACCGTCGGCATCGCAGTGATAAGACCCTCCTTTGCGAACGGAGATTCGGCAGTCTGATCGCTGGTGGCGTATCCGCTTTCGGGGAAGGTCTCCTTGATACAGCCCGAAAGAAGCACGGATGAACCGAGAAGCAGCGCCGTTGTTTTCAGTATGTTGTTCATTTTCATAATATTCGTCGTTTAACAAATTAGAACGTTACGGTTACACCGCCCGAGAAGGTGCGAATCGGGGCGTAGTAGTACGGGTTCGTGATTCCGTTGATGGCCTGACGCGGGTCGAGACCCTGACGCTTGGACCAGTACCATACATTGTCGCAGGCGAAGTAGATACGCAGATTCTCGACGAGGAACTTGCGCGTGATACGCTTGGGCAGCGTATATCCGAGCGTGATGTTCTGGATGTTCAGGTACGATGCGCTGGTGAGGAAACGGTCCGAGACGGCTGCCTGATTCGAGTCGTTGTAAGCAAAACGCGGAATGTTCGAACCGGAGTTCTCGGGAGTCCACGAATTGAGCAGGTCGTGGTGGTAGTTGTTTCCGGTCGACGTTCCTGCCGGGGAGTTCATGTAGAACCTGTAGCCCTGGTCGAGAACCTGTCCGCCGAGCTGGTAGGTGAAGCCGATCGAGAAATCGACGCCGTAGAAGCGCAGCGACGTGCCGAAACCGCCGTAAACGTCCGGCAGGGCGTCTCCGTGCATTTCGCGGCCCTCCTGCGAGGCCACCGAGTAATCGGAGGTCTTGATGCGCTCCTTGTTGCCGGCATCATCGGTCTTGTAGGTGTACCACAGCGATTTTCCGGTCTCGGGGTCTACTCCCGCGTAGGTCGGAACGTAGAACGAGAAGACGGATTCCCCTTCGGTGAGGAATTTGGTGCTCTGCCAGCGGCCCACGTGTTTGCCGTCGGCCGTCGTGTTGTTTTTGAACTGCTCCGGCAGGTGGGTCACCTTGTTCTTGTAGTGGGTCATGTTGAGCGAGAAGTCCCACACGAGGTTTTTGGTCCGGATCAGGTCTGCGTTCAGTTCGATTTCGAGACCGCGGTTGACCATGTCGCCGATGTTGGTGAAAATGGTCGTGTAACCCGACTCGATCGGAGTGGCCAGCTCGAACAGCATGTCGGTGGTCTTGCGGTTGAAGACATCGATGCTACCCGACAGACGGTTGTCCCAGAGGCCGAACTCTACGCCGACATTGAGGTTGGCGTTGGTCTCCCAGGTGATGTCGGGGTTGCCTTTCTGGTAGAGTACGCTCGTAACGCCGTCGCCGCTGCTCAGGATCTCGCGGTAGTCGGTATAGCGGTAGTAGGATTCCGCTTTCGATCCGAGGTTGTCGTTACCCTGCGAACCGTACGATGCTTTGACCTTCAGCATGTTGACCCACGAAGCGTTGAACCAGCTCTCGCGGTTGATGATCCAGGCTGCGCCGAGCGACCAGAAGTTGCCCCAGCGGTGGTCGGGGTGGAAGCGCGACGATGCGTCGCGGCGGTACGATCCCGAGAAATAGATGCGGTTGTCGTAGTCGTACTGTCCGCGGAAGAAGTAGCCCTCGTTGTTGTACTCCAGAACCGACGAACCCGACCGCGACGAGTCGACGACGGCGCCGCTGAGTTCGGTGTTGTCCGGCGAGAACATCATGGTCTTCGAGCCGTACAGACCGTAGGATTTGCGGTTGTACATTTCATGGCCGAAGAGCAGGTCGAGGTTGTGGACGTCGGCGAAGGTGTTGGTGTAGGTCAGGAGCTGCTGCATGTTGTAGGCGATCTCCCGACTGTGGCTCTTGAAAACGGCGCCGCCCGATTCGGCGAACTGTCCGTAGTAGGGGTTCGACACCTCCGTACCGCGGGTTTCGTCGAGCGACACGCTTCCGTTGAGGGTCAGTTTCAGGCCCTTGTACAGGGAGAAATCGGCAAAACCGTTGGCCATGAAGGCATTGCCCTCGTTGATGTATTTGTTGAGCTGAATGTCCTGCAGGTCGTTGCTCTTGCCGCCGTTGGTGCGCAGTGCGCCGCCGTTGCGGCCGTCGCCGGTATCGTACATCTTGAATCCGTACTCGTCGATCATAATGTTGCCGTTGCCGTCGCGCATGTAGACCGGATAGATCGGCGCCATGCGGATCGCCGTGGCGAATGCGTTTCCGCCGTCGGCGTTGCCTTCGCCCTGACCGTCGCCGTCGTCGTTGGTTTTGTTGCCGTTGTTCCAGACGAAATGGGTGTAGGACATGTTACCGCCGACTTTCAGCCACTTTTTGGCCTGGTAGTCCGCGCGCAGACGGGCGGTGTAGCGCTCGTTGCTCGAACCGTCGACGATACCCGTGTTGTCCAGATAGCCGAGCGATGCGAAGAAATTGGCGCGGTCCGTCGCGCCGGAAACGCTGACGTTGTACTCCTGACGGAACGACGACGATTTGTAGATTTCGTCGAGCCAGTTGTCGGGTTGCAGGTAGAACTGCTGGCCCTTGGCGTCGGTTACCAGGCGGCCCTGCTTTGCACGCGGATTGAGACGGCCGTTGTCGCCGATGAGGTTCTGGCCGTCGGGCACGGTGAAGACGTTGTAACCCAGACCGCCGGGATCGTTCGACGTCAGCAGCTTGTTGGCGGCGATGTTGGCGGCCAGGGGAGTGTACTTCTGGTCGAGCGTGTAATAGTTGTACAGCGACTTGTAGTGCATCTCGTAGTATTCGCCCGCATCCTCCACGATGTCGTAGGTCTGCAATGCACGGGTGTTGATGCCCCACTTGCCGTCGAAAGTCACGGTGGCCTCGCCGGCCTTCGCACGCTTGGTCGTGACCATGATTACGCCGTTCGCGCCGCGGGAGCCGTACAGGGCGTTCGACGCGGCGTCCTTGAGGACGCTGATCGACTCGATGTCGGCAGCGTTGATGTTGTTGATGTCGCCTTCGTAGGGCACGCCGTCTACAACCCAGAGCGGGTCGTTTTTGGCATTCATCGAACCGTAGCCGCGCACGTAAATCTTCTGACCGGAACCCGGACGGCCCGAGGCGGAGGAGAACTGCACGCCGGCGATTTTGCCGACGAGGGCATCCCCGACGTTCGAAGACTGCGTTTTTATCAGATCGTCGGATTTGATCACCTTCGCCGCTCCGGTGAAGGCGTCTTTCTTGGCTGTACCGAAGGCCACTACGATCACGTCGTCGATGGCCTGTGTGTCTTCTTTGAGCGAGATGTTGATTCGGGTCTTGCCTCCGATGGCCACCTTCTGGGTTTCATAGCCGATGAAGGATACGACCAGCGATCCGTTTCCGGGAGCCGTGATGGTGAAGCTACCGTCTCCGTTTGAGGTCGTGCCGACATGCGAGCCGTCGACCATAACCGTTGCTCCGGCGACCGGTTTCCCGTCGGGACCGGTGACTGTTCCGGAAATTTGCTTACTCTGGGCCAGCGAGAGTAATATTCCCCCCCCCAATAAAGCAATTAACGATAGTAGAATTTTTCTTACCATAAGCGTTAATCTAATAGTTTTTTTAAAAAAAAAAGTTCACAAGCAAAGGTATGAAATTGCTAGCTCGTTTACAAATAAATTATTAAAATAATTTACCAATATAACATATGTGTAGAAGATTGGTCGATAACGGTTACGATTTTGAAAATATCATCTCAAGAGGATTACAAATTGTAATCCCCTTTTTCGGGTGTTTTCGGGTGTTTTGAGCGAATGTGTTAGCTGCGTGAACTTCTGCGTATATGTGAATCGGTCCTCAAAGGCGCTCCCGGACTTTTTCCAGGTCGGTATCGCGGTACAGCGTATCGAGGCGTTTCGAGAGCCGCTCCATGTCACCGTCGAGTTTCGAGTGGGTGATGGTCGCATAAATCTGCGTAGTCCGTATATTCTTATGCCCCAGCAGCTTGCTGATCGTTTCGATCGCCATTCCCTGCGAAAGCGTGATCGTCGTGGCGAAGGTGTGCCGGGCCGAATGGAACGTGATGTGCCGGGGAATGCCCGCCAGAGACATGATGCGTTCGAGGCAGATGTTGCACCAGCCGTTGCTCGGCAGGCGGAATATCCGCACATTCCGCTGCATCGGTTTGTATTTCAGCAGAATGGCGTACGGTATCGCGAAGATGCGCACGTTGACCGCAGATCCTGTTTTGCGGCGGGTGGTGCTGATCCACAGCTGTTTGCCGTCCTGCTGGATATGCTGCGGGGTCAGCGTGCAGAGGTCGATGTAGGAGAGTCCCGTGAAGCAACTGAACAAAAATGCATCGCGTACCAACTGTAAGGTCATGTCGTCGAGGTCCAGACGGATCAGCTTGCGGATTTCGGTCATGGACAGGTAGTTTCGCGCGACGAATTCGCTGCGCAGTTTGTAATTCGCGAAGAGGTCCTTGGCCATGTGGCCCCGGCTGCGGGCCAGCATGAGGATGTGCTTGAACGCGATCATGTAGATCCACGTCGTGTTTTTCTTGTGTCCGCACTCCTGTGCGATGTAGTGGTGGAACCCCGTCAGGAACTCTTTGTCGAGTTCTTTGAACAGCAAATCCTTGCGGTTGAATTTGTCGTTGACGTAGTTTTCGAGATGCTTGTAAACACACCTATATTTATAGTAGGTCGTTTTGCTGCGGCTGATGCCCACCATCCGGCTGAACTCCTCGTTGTGATGCCTGAAGAAGGCCAGCAGCGTTTCGTTGCGCTGGTCGTTGCCGAAATACATCTCCTTGACCATTTTCGGAGTGACCAGGGCATGCTCGTAAAACAGCGTGTTGTAACATCTTTCGATGTGGAAACGAATCTGCGAGAGTTGTTCGTTGACATGTGAGGCAACCGCGCTGCGCCCTGCCGCCCGTCCCATACTCACATCCCAGAGATTCGGATTCACGGATAGTTGCGTGGACAGCTGCGTTCGCTGTCCGTTGATCGTAATGCGTCCCATGATCGGCGTGTTTCCATTGCGTAAAGGCGCATTCTTCTTGATGTAAAACAGTACTTTGAACGTGTTTCTCATTCCCTTCCTAACCTTTTTTAAACAATAAACAAACCGCGATAAAGGTAATGATAAAGTTACTGCCAAACGGTATATCAATTGGACCAAATAGCTTATACGGCACGGTTTAACCCTTCTTGTCCGGTAACTATCTGGTAACACAACCCGGACGCACGGAGATGTCGTCCGTATATCTTACACGCTTAATACCAAACTATTAGGCATTTCTCGGAAAATGCGTTCCGGAACGCTGTAATTATCCTATATCCAGCAGTTTATTATCCGGAATCCGGGGCGATCGTTTTTTTTTTTAAAATTTTATTAAAATTAACGCTTATGGTAAGAAAAATTCTACTATCGTTAATTGCCGTTTTGGGGCTTTGTGTATATGGATTCGCCCAAAGCCGGCAGGTTTCCGGTAAAGTTGCCGATGCGGAGGGTAAGCCTGTCGCGGGCGCAACCGTTATGGTCGACGGCACGTCGACCGGTACGACCACGGGCACGGACGGTAAATTCACCATCGCTGCACCCGCCGACGCTACGCTGGCGGTTTCGTTCATCGGTTACGAGACCCGGAAAGTGGCTGTTGCCGGAAAGACGCATGTCGAAGTCGTGATGCACGAAGATGCGCAGGCCATCGAGAATGTCGTGGTGACCGCTTTCGGCACGACGACGAAAAAAGACCTTACGGGATCAATCGCCACCATCCGCGGCGAGGAGCTTGCGAAGCGTCAGGTTTCGACCGTTTCGAAAATGCTCGAAGGAGCGGTTCCCGGCGTGCAGCTGACTACGGCCACCAACCAGCCCGGTACGGACGCTGCGATCTACGTCCGCGGCGTCGGTTCGCTCAATGCGGGCACCGGCGCGCTGATCGTGCTCGACGGCTCGCCCTATCAGGGCAGTCTGTCCGACATCAACCCGGCCGACATCGAGTCGATCTCCGTGTCGAAGGACGCCACGGCCAACTCGCTCTACGGTTCGCGCGCCGCAAATGGCGTGGTTTTCATCACGACCAAGCGCGGCAGCCTGGACAATCCCACGATCAGCGTCGACACGCGATTCGGTATCAACACCCGCGCTGTCCCCGAGTATGACATCATCACCGATCCGGGCGAATACCTCGAGGCGCAGTGGCGCACGATGCGCGACACGAAGTGGGCGTCAAGCCCCGAAGAGGGCGGCGGCGATCTGGCTGCCGCGGCGCTCTATGCCTCGCAGGAGGTGCTGGGTGCACACGGAAATTACAACCCCTACAAATATTCGTCGACCTACCTGATCGACCCTGCGACCGGCAAACTCGACCCGTCGGCCCGGCGCATGTACAGCGAGCGCCTGCAGGACGAACTCTTCAAGACCGGATTCCGCAACGAGACGAACGTTTCGGTCAGCGGCGGGAACGAGAAGTCCGACTATTTCATCTCGCTGGGTTACCTCAAGGACGAATCCTATGTGATCGAATCGGATTTCGAGCGTTACAGCGCTCGTGTGAACGTCAACACCAAGCTCCGCACGTGGATCAAGGTGGGCGCCAACCTCTCCTATGCCCACACGGTGCAGAACAACATTCTGGAGGGCAGCAGCCTCGCTTCGTCGGCGTTCGCCACGGCGCGTTCGTGGGAGCCGGTTTTTCCGGTCTACGCCCGCGATGCCGAGGGGAAAATCAAGTATGACGAAAACGGCGACAAGGTTTACGACCTGGGTACGGGGCAGACCGACGGCACGACGACCCGTCCCGGAACCTCGGGCCAGAACATCATCGCCACGCTGAAGATGGACACGCGCGACATCAAACGCAACAACTTGCAGGGCCGCGCTTACGGGGAGATCTATTTCCTGCGCGACTTCACCTTCACCTCGAGCATGTCGCTGGGCTATCGCGCCTCCGACGAACTGCTGTTCTATAACCCCACGATCGGCGACGGACGCGGTTCCAAGGGCCGGATCAACAAAAAGTCTACGGACGTTTACGATCTGAACCTGATCCAGATGCTCAATTACAAAAAATCCGTCGGACGCCACAATATCAATGCGCTGATCGGACATGAGTACAACAGCTGGGTGCGCGATTACGCCGAGGTCGAGAAGACGAACATTTACGATCCCAAGAATCCGCAGCTGAACAACGCCGGCGAGATGGGGTCGATCAACGGCTATCAGGACGTGCTGCGCATTCAGGGTTTCTTCGGCAAACTGGAGTACAACTACGACAACCGTTATTATTTCTCGGGCGGTATCCGCCGCGACGGAACCTCGCGTTTCAAATACAATCCCTGGGGCACGTTCTGGTCCGTCGGCGCTTCGTGGCGCATCGGAGCCGAGAAGTTCATGGAGAGTACGCACAGCTGGCTTTCGGAGCTGAAACTCCGCGCCACGTACGGTACGCAGGGTAACGAGGACCTGACCAACTACTATCCCTATACCGACCAGTATACGGTTACCATTTCCGAAGGCAAGCTGGGTACGGAGATCTATTACTACGGCAATCCCGATCTGACGTGGGAGAAGCAGAAGACGTTCGATCTGGGTCTGGACGTGGGTCTGCTGAACGACCGCATCAACCTGACGATGGACTACTTCATCCGCGTGTCGGACGGTCTGCTCTTCAAGCGTACGAAGGATATTTCGACGGGCCGCGCCTACGACTGGTACAACGTCGGCAAACTGCGCAACTCGGGCTTCGAATTCGACCTGAACGTCAAGCTCATCCAGAAGAAGGACTGGTACTGGGACATGTCGGTCAACGGTTACACCTATGCCAACAAGATGCTCAACCTGCCCGACGAGTACAAAGTCTCGGGCATGCCCAACGGCAACCAGCGCATTTACGAAGGCAAGGACATCTACCGCTGGGAGATGCGGCAGTTCGCAGGTCTGGATGAGAAGGGCAACTCGCTCTGGTATATGGACCGGGATCTCACGGACGGTGAGGGCAACGTTGTGGGCGTGGAGAAAGTCACGACCGGCGATGCTACCGAGGCCACGCAGTACCTGCTGGAGAAGAGCGCGCTTCCCGATTTCACGGGCGGCCTGAACACCACGCTGCGTTGGAAGAGCCTCGACCTGACGATTATGACCAACTTCCAGTTCGGCGGCTACGGCTACGATTACGACTTCTCGGCGTTCAGCAGTGCGAATTTCCCGATGAACCGTCTGAAGAACTATGCCGACGCCTGGAATCCGGAGACCGGGAAAGGTTCGGCGCCGATCTGGAACACGAACGACTCGAACATCAACGCTTCGTCGGATCGTTTCCTGATCAGCAAAACCTACTTCAACCTGCGCAACATCACGCTGGGCTACACCTTCCCGGCAAACTGGATGAGCAAGATCGGCATCAAGAGCGTTCGCGTGTACTTCGCCTGCGACAACGTCTTCTTCGCATCGAAGCGCAAGGGCTACGATCCCCGTACGAGCATGGGCGGTCAGGGCGCGACGGTCGCTTTGAACAGCGTGGACGGTACGTATTATTCGCCGATCCGCACCACTTCGGTAGGTCTCAATATTAACTTCTAAGCAGCGACATTGATATGAAAAAAATACTGATATTTTTAATGAGCGCGGCAGTTGCGGTATCCTGCAGCGACGATATCTTCGACGTGGACCCTTCGGGAAAAGTCTCTTCGGAGACCCGTGACGAGGTGGCCAAGGAGGACCCGGACAAGGTGCTTCAGGGTATCGAGGCGTCCATTTACACCCACTATGCCACCTATTACAAGAACGATCTTCAGTGGCTGACCGGTTTCAAAGGGTTCGAACTTGCGTTCGGCATGACCGGGCAGGACATGACCCTGCTGCTGCAACACAGCATGAACCTTTACATGTATATCAACGACTACTGGCAGGAGGAGTATACGCCGACTTTCAACGTGTGGAACATGTTCTACATTCCGATCGCCACGGCCAATGAGATTCTCGCGACGGCTACCCTCGACGCTTCCGCCGAGTCGGAGACGATGAAGGCCTACCGCGCCCGTGCGCTGACCTCCCGCGCGTTCGGCTACTACCACCTGATCAACGTGTACCAGTATCCCTACTCGGCGGCGAACAAGGACCTTCCGGGCGTGCCTCTGGCCACCGAGGAGACCCTTGGCCAGAATCTGCCGCGCGCCACGATGGAGCAGGTCTACAAACGCATTACCGACGACCTGGACGAAGCGCTGCGTATTTTCGAGGAGATCGGATACGACGACACCGGTTCCCGGACCGATTTCGACGCCAGCGTGGCCGCCATTCTGCGCGCCCGTGTCGCATTGGTCATGGAGGACTGGGGGAAAGCCGTCTCGCTGGCCGACGATATTCTGGCCAAATACACGCTCGTCTCCAAGGAGAACTACAACAGCGGCTTCAACCGTATCGAGAACGTTCCGAGTCTGATCTTCGGCTTCAAGATGACGGCCGACAACTGCCAGACATGGGCTACCTGGTGTTCGCAGATGGACCCCTACATGAGCGGTTATGCGGGTATGTGGGCCGAGCGTCCGATCCACTCCTACCTCTATGCGCGTCTGAATCCGACCGACGTGCGTCGCGGCTGGTGGCTCAACAAGACGGACAATCCGGACCCGGACGCTGCGACGAGCGGTTATGCCTGCCTCCTGCCTTCCAACCTGCCCAATACGCTTGCTTCGGGCGTGAAAGCGCGTTCGGAGTACGTCTCGGTCAAGTTCCGCAGTTACAACGGCGACTGGAACAATACCGATCTGATCTATATGCGCGCCGAAGAGGCCGTCTTCATCAAGGCTGAAGCCGAGGCGCACAGCAACATCGCCGCGGCCAAGAAGACGCTCAAGGATTACGTGACGACCTACCGCGATCCGGGTTATGACATCACGGCCGCTTCGCTCGACGATGTCGTCGAGGAGATCATTCTTCAGAAACGTATCGAGATGTGGATGGAGGGCGCTCTGGAGTGGCTCGACCGCCGGCGTTTGAATATGCCGATTGATCGCCGGGACGATGCCGCGATGACGGCGGCAGGCGTTGCGAACAACCACATTTACAAAGCCATGTGGGAGCAGAACGAATCCGGTATGCGGTTCCAGCTGCCGCGTTCCGTCGTGATTGCCAACCCGGAAATCGGCGAGGCGAACCAGAATAAAACGAATTAAGCGTCTCTGTATCATGCCTGTCAAGTCCGCTG
>OJQD01000412.1_pt1 | contig 15772 bp, 10 predicted proteins | sample 1598691 | NCBI WGS metagenome assembly OJQD01 (sample SAMN03922507, study PRJEB24848) | human gut metagenome | isolation source: stool sample | host: Homo sapiens | place: Germany | collected 2011-11 | reverse complement strand
TGCGGTCACGGTCGAACTGAGTGTCGTTGAATCACTCGAGGGGTGTTCCCCGGGTGTACCCAAGGAGGAGAAAGTGGGCATGAAATGATTACGATGTCCGGCAAGGCAATTCGCAGGTGGTGGGCGCTGTTTGCGCTACCCACGTTCGCGGCTTTCGTCATTGGTTTCCTGGTGCCGTTCGCCATGGGCGTGTACCTGTCGTTCTGCAAGTTCAGCACGGTCACTGACGCCACGTTCGTGGGCGTGTCGAACTACCAAAACACAATCACGGATCCGGAGTTCCTGCACGCGCTGGTGTACACGATCCTGTTCACGATTGTGACAACCGTGGTGATCAACGTAGTCGCGTTCGCCATTGCGTACATGCTGACCAAGGCCATCAAGGGCTCCACGCTGTTCCGTTCGGTGTTCTTCATGCCGAACCTAATCGGCGGCATCATCTTGGGCTATATCTGGCTACTGCTGCTCAACGGCGTACTGGCGCACTGGGGTCGTTCGATCACATTCTCGGGCGTGTACGGCTTCTGGGGCATGGTTCTGCTGACCTGCTGGCAGCAAATCGGTTACATGATGATCATCTACATCGCGGGTCTGCAGGGCCTGCCCGGCGATGTGATCGAGGCTGCCGCGGTTGACGGCGCGAACTCCCGCCAGACGCTGTTCAACGTGACGATTCCATTGATGATGCCGTCAATCACAGTGTGCACATTCTTGACGGTGACCAACGGCTTCAAGATGTTCGACCAGAACCTCGCCCTGACCAATGGCGCCCCGTCGAATAGCTCCGAGCTCTTGGCTCTGAACATCTACCGCACGTTCTACGGACGCGCCGGCTTCGAGGGCGTGGGCCAGGCCAAGGCCGTGGTGTTCTTCATCATCGTGGCCGTGATTGCCCTCATCCAGAACAAGCTCACCACCAGCAAGGAGGTCCAAGCATGAGCGACAAGGTCAAGCATCCTGTATTCTGGACGGTTTTCCTTTCCATCGTCTCACTGGCATGGGTCTATCCAATCGTGCTGGTGCTGATCAATAGCTTCAAGCAGAAGGCTTACATCTCGCGCAACGCATTCTCCCTGCCCACCGGCAAGGCCTTCGTGGGACTGGAGAACTACATCAGAGGCATCGAGCGCACGAACCTAATCAGCAGTTTTGGCTGGACCGTAGTCATCACGGTCGGCGCGGTCCTGCTGATCATCGTGTGCACGTCGATGTGCGCTTGGTGGATTGTACGTACGAACAACTGGGCTGCGCGCCTGCTGTACACACTGTTCCTGTTTAACATGATTGTTCCGTTCCAGATGGTCATGTTCACGCTTTCCAAGCTCGCCGACATGATGGGCCTGAACACCCCATGGGGCCTGTGGATTGTGTATCTAGGCTTCGGTGCGGGCTTAGCCGTGTTCATCTTCACTGGCGTGGTCAAGGGCATCCCGTCCGAACTCGAGGAGTCTGCGATGATCGACGGCGCGTCGGTACCGAGAATCTTCTTCCAAATCGTACTGCCTATCATGCGCCCGAGCCTGATTTCAGTGGCGATCCTGCAGACGATGTGGATCTGGAATGACTTCCTGCTGCCGTACCTGACGTTGGACATGCGCCGTTTCAAGACGATGTCGATTGCGATTCAGTACCTCAAGGGTGGTTATGGATCAGTGGACATGGGCGCCATGATGGCCTGCTTGGTGGTGGCGATTGTGCCGATCATCATATTCTACCTGTGCTGCCAGAAGTACATCATCAAGGGCGTGATGGCCGGCGCTGTCAAAGGCTGATTAACTTCATCGCATGAGGGGTGCTGTCGGAATTTTCGTCGGCACCCCTTTTCTTCATATCCGCAGAACACGCACGTCAACCGTTGCAAACACTTATGTTAACGTGTCTCTAGCAGTTGCCATGACAGCAATGTCGTTCGTCAGTGGAGGATTCTCTATGAAAGCGAGCATCCAAGCCGTGGCCGCCGAAGCGGGAGTATCGATTTCGACCGTCTCTCGCACATTCGCCAAACCGAATCTGGTGCTGCCGGAGACTCGCAGCAAAGTGATGGCAGCAGCGGAAAAACTTGACTACCGCATCTCCCGCTCAGCGGCCGCACTGAAAACCGGTCAATCGTTCCGCGTCGCGCTATTGATGAGCGATCCGATTTCGACTTGGTTCAATTCCAATACCTATGCCGGATTGGATTCCGTGCTGCACCCGGCCGGATATGACATTTCCATCTTCGAGATGGCCGACGCGCACGACCGCCATGAGTTCTTCGCAACGTTGCCGGTACGCCGCAACGTCGACGCGGTCATCGTAAACTCCTTCAACATCGTGCCCGAAGAGGTCGAAAAACTTTCGAACATGAAGGTACCGATCGTCGGCATCAACATTCCATCAATCAACGGATTCAATGCCACGGTGAGTATCGACGACCGTCAGGCCATGCATGTTGCTGTGGAGCACTTGTTCTCCATGGGCCACCGACGTATCGCTTATGCGTACGAGACATCAAATGACAATAACCAGAACATGGTCTTCAGCGCAGAAGCGCGTCTGCATGGGCTGATGGAAACTGCCGAAAAGCGAAAGATGACGGTGGAACGCATCGCAATCCGCAACTATGAAGACGCCACCAACACTATTCTCAATTCATTGCTGACCATGGACCCCGCCCCCACCGCACTGTATTGCGAAAGTGACGAGCTGGCATTGCCTGTCATCTATAATGCGATGCAGGAATTGGTAGTACCCAGATCGATGCCAACTGCGCGTCCCATAACTGGTCTCCTTTGTAGATAGGTTCGCTATACGTTCTTTTCGTTCTTCGCTCGAGTTTCGGATCGCCGTTTCCGGATTGCCGTCTCTCATGCTTTCCAAAACTTGAGCCTACACCACTCAACTTTGAATCGCAAGTTATTATTCCCGAAATCGCAAAAATTCTTGAGCACACCTCACTCAACTTTGCGCAAAACCCAAAACCGCCGGCGCTGGGGAGCATCTCAGCGGCGGCGGTTTCGGGGATTATCGGAGGTTATTCAGCCAATCAGCGGTCGTTCTTGGCGGCCTTCGCGGTCTTGATGAGCATCGCGACGGCAACCAGCATGGCGATCGCAACAGCCGCAGCCAGCACAGCGGTGCCGGTCTTGCCGAGCAGTGCGGCGCCAAACGGGCCGGCCTTCGTATCGTTGTTGACCTTGCCGGAAGCGATCACGCCGTTCTTGTCAGCGTTGCCAGCGCCCGGCTTGCCGTTGTTCTTATCGGCGGAGTTGGCGGCCGGAGCCTGGAAGTCGACGGTCACGGCCTTGCCGGACTGGCGGCCGGTGACGGTGAGCTTGTATTCGGAACCTTCGGTGACGCCGTCCAGCGCGATCGGAGTGGTCTGTGCGGTCTTGACGCGCACGCCGGAGAGCGGAGTGGAGGAATCGGACGCGGCCACGGTCTTGTCGTTCTTGTCCTTCAGCTCGTAGCTGAGCACAGCGTCGCCGTTGAAGCCATCGACGTCCGCGGTGAACTTACCGTCGGCAGCAGAGACCTTCACAGTGCCGTTGTCAGACAGTGCCTTCTGCGATTCGGTGGAAGTGGCCAGTCCCAGAGCGCCAGCGATGGTGTAGAAGTTGTCGGTCTGGTCGGTCAGGCCGATGACGCGCTGTGCGCCAGGGCCGGAAGCCGCGATACGCAGCTGGGTGCCGGTGTGCTCCATGTCGCCGCCGTTGTAGCCGCCGTCTGCATCGCGAGAATCGTCCTGGGCGGTGCCGTAGGAGACGACCATGTTGTTGCCATCAGCGGTCTTCAGCACGGTGGACAGTGCGTAAGCCGGCTGGGCGTTGAGGATCTGGGAGGTGTACGCGTGGTCGGCGGTGACGATCACCAGCGTGTTCGTGAGGTCCACGTTCTGCATGGCGTAGGCAATGGCCTGGTCGAAGTCGTCGGTCTCGCCAATCTGGCCGCAGGCATTGCCTGCGTGGTCCTGCTTATCGATCGAGGCGCCCTCGACCTGCAGGAAGAAGCCGTTCTTCTGGCCGTTCGGGTTGTCGTTCAGCAAATCGAGCGCCTTCTTGGTCATGTCCTTGAGCGAGGAGCCCTGGTTGCCGAGCCAATTGGCGTTCGGCGTGCACACGGTCGGGTTGGCGTCCTTGGCCGGATCCTTGGCGGTGGCCTTGGACGGGTCGAACTTGGTCGGCATGTTGCCGTCGCTCATCAGAGCGAGCACCGGCTGGTTGTCCTTGTACTGCAGGGCGTTCATCGCGGCCGGATCGTTCTCGACGGTCTGGAAGCCCATTTCCTTGGCCTGTTCCCACACGGTCTTGCCCTTGTATTCACCACCCTGCACGGTCTGACGGAAGTACTTGGAACCACCGCCGATGGTTACGTCAGCGCGGGTGTCGAGCAGCTGCTCGGAGATGGAGCCGATGCCGCCGTTTTCCTTAAGCTGGTTGATGAGGCACTGCTTGGAGGCATTGTTGGACGTGCCGTCGGTCTTGCCCTGTGGGCCGTAGCAGGCACGTTCGGACGAATGCGATTCCAGCACGGCCGGGGTAGCATCCTGGATTTCGGCGGTGGTCACATTGCCGGTGGCTTTGCCGGCCGCCTTGGCCAGCTCGAAGAGGTTCAGCTGCGGATTGCCGTAAATATCAACGTCAACGGCGTTGTTGTAGGTCTTGGTGCCGGTGGCCCATGCGGAACCGGATGCGGAGGAATCGGTTACGGGGGTAAGCTTGCCCGGATTGGGGTTGGCGACCAGCTTGCCGTCGCCATCCTTGCCGACAGCGCTGTCCTTGCTGCCGTTGCCGACCGAGAAGGTGGTGTACTGGCCAGTACCAGCCTGCACGTCACCAAGCGCGCTCGGCTGGCCGACCGCGTCAAGTCCGTCGAAGTGGCCGTTGGCGCCCTTCAGATAGTCACGGGCGACGGTGATTTCCGAATCGCCCATGCCGTCGCCGATGAACAGCACCACATTCTTGGCTTTTTTGTTGCCGATAGCTGCGATGCGCTGCGCGCCGCCGTGTTGCGCCAGTTCCGCAACGGACTTGCCGTTGGGGCTGTAGGTGGTGTCGGCCGCGAGCGCCGGTGCGGCGAGCGCGCCGAGCGTCGCTACGGATGCGACCGCTGCGATCGCGCCCTTCAAAGCTTTGTGCTTGCTCATGTTTCTTCTTTCTTCCATGCAGTTTCTTCCGTGCCGTCCAACCTGCCGTTTCGGTTGCGCCCGTTAGGTAACGCCCGTTTCGACCATGTTTTCCGGCTGCGCGGAACCTTTCCGCGGCTGCATTGCTTGGATCTTTCGATGCCACCGCCCACGCTATGCGCCGCAAGCCAACGCACACCGCACTACAGAAGAACGACAGATGAACACTCATCGCCATATGATGACCGCAACATATCCACCGCATGAACAGGGGGAATACGGCCAATAAAATCGCCATATTCCGTCAAACAACACCCCCACCGCACCCCACAAGCCAAAATCCCCCACTGGCTGGATAAATCCAACCTCTCAGACCCCACTCACACGCCAAAAATCCCAGTGACTGGATAAAAACCACCTCTGACGCACCACTCACGCGACTAAATCATCCAGCCACTGGGAAAAATGCCCGCGCCACTCAGCCCCGCGCAACCCGCGCCGCGCGCGTGGCCTTTACGGCCACGAACACGGACCGCACCAGCAGCACGCACAGATAGCAGGCGAACATAATCGCCCCAACTCGTGGCGAAACCTCCCCCGCAATCCACGTGCCGAGCGGCGCGGTCACAGCCGCCGTCACGCCAATAATCAGCGCGGTTTTCACATGCGCTAGCTTGCGCTTCAAGTTCGCCGCGCTGGTCGTGATCGAATTCGGAAACATCGCCAGCAGCGAAGTGCCGCGCGCAATCAGGTCGGACGCGCCAAACAGCATCGACAGCGACGGCACCGCAAGCGCACCACCCCCAATGCCCAGCAGCCCCGCCAGCGTGCCGATGACCACACCCAGCAACGCCAAGCCAATGCCGGTCACCACCGTCATGACGATCTGGTGGTCGCGCGACGGCACAAAACTCACCTGATTGATCACCACGAACACGAGAAACGCCACGAAAATCCACCGCAGCACCAGTTCCGGCAGCCGTGACAGCAGCCAACTGCCGATCTGTCCGCCAATGAACATGCCGCAGAACAGCAGAGCTGCGGCGAGCCAGTCGACGTGCCCGCCGGTCGCGTACGAAATGACGCCGGAAATGGAGGTCGGCACGATCGCCAGCATGGACGTGGCGGCCGCGTTGCGTTGAGATAGCCCCAGCCAGACGAGCGCGGGCACGATCACCGTGCCGCCGCCAATGCCGAACGTGCCCGACAGCACCCCCACCAACATGCCGACCACAATCAGCACGATGATGCTGCGCGCCGACCCGTCAAGCGCCGTCTCCCCCGCTCGCGATTTCATCTTTTGCGATTCCGTCCGTACGGCATCCGCCCGATCCGCAGTTTCCCCTTCATCACACATGGCAGCTCCTTCCACGTCTTCCGCGCCCGATACTACCCACCTGCCGCGCGCAGCAATCAGCTGATTCCATAATTTTGCGATTTCGCCGCCGCAGCGCCCGGTTCACGCGCTTTCTCGCTTATAGATGGCGGATTCGCGGGATCGACGGATGGTATCTCGCTTATAGATGGCGGCCCCTTGCGGAAACAAGACATCTAGGGGGTATGCATGCTACCCCCTAACGACCTATTGCCCAAACCGACCCGCCACCTATAAGCGAGATACCACCGGACGCCCGGCCAAATCCGCCATCTATAAGCCAGATATCCAGCCAAAACCACGACCGCACGCCTACACCGGCACACCCGCGCGCCTACACCCACGCAAGACCCATTGCACACACCCCCGTACGCACACGACCGCGCGCGGACCGGCAAAATCGCAAGTCATGAGCGAAAAGGGGCATCAAAAGCGTCCGAAACAGGCCGAATCACACCCCCATCCGCTCACAGACAAGCAAAACCAGCCCAACTCACAAGTCGTGAGCAAAAAGGGAGGCCACCCAACATCAAAACAGCCCGAAACATCCAGAATCGTACCCCCATCCGCTCACAACCGCGCCAAAACCGTCAAAATCGCAAGTCATGAGCAAAAGGGGCATCAAAAGCGTCCGAAACAGGCCGAATAATACCCCCATCCGCTCACAACCCATGCTTCAGCACGATTCAGGCCATATGCGCACCGCAACAACACCCCTGCGCAACATCAGACATGCACACGCACGCAAACACAAGTACACACACTGAAACGCAACACGTACCACAAGCACACAAACACCACGCACCACATACCGAGCACGACCAGACGCACACCCCCGCACACCGGAGAAGCGATGTCACCGGCCTGCGGCGGCGCTAGGCTAGACACTACCCCCGAACACCAGACGAATGGCGCGCGCCGGCCCCGGCGCACAACCCGTGCCGCACAATCCAGGAGCGTCGCCATAGCCGCGCGAGCCCCACAAAAGCGCAGCCAGCCACAAACACGAGCAGTCCGATCACCGCAGCCGCCACGGCTGTCATTTCGCCCGGCTCGTCGTATTGCGTCTTGTCTGGCACTTTGGGGTTCGGAATCCGGTGCCCTCGCACGAGCAGCCTGTGTGAGTTGACACCGTACGGCGTGCACGTGATCAGCGTCGCGTAATCGGCCCCGGACTCAATATTCAGTTTGCTGATTTCGCTCGGCAGCACCACTGAGATCTGGTCCACTTTGTACGTGTACGTTTGGTCGAGCACGTGGAATGCGAACGTGTCGCCTTTTTTCAGTTCGTCGAGGCCGGTGAGCAGTCGCGCGGATGGCAGTCCGGTGTGTCCGGAGACCACCGCATGCGTGGTCGCTCCGCCTACTGGCAGCGAGGTTCCGGCCAGATGCCCGGCGGCTATCTGCAGTACGCCGTCGCTGGTGCCGTGGTATACGGGCAGTTTCACTTTGATGCGCGGTATGGTCACGTACCCCATGATGCCGGTGCCGGTCACGTCGAGCGTTTCATCATATTCGCGCTTCTGTGCGTCGGTCATGTGCCACCGGTCGCCGTTCGCGGCGAGCCGTTCGTTGTATTCGTGCGCCGCTTTCAGCATGGCTTTGCGTTCGGCGCCGGACATGTCTTTGGTTTGTTCCACGTAGCCTGCTACGGCGTATGACTGGTGCATGCGGTTCCACCAGTCGCTGAATGTCGGATACGCGATGAGGCCCAGCGCGCCGATCATGGCGATTGCGGAAATGGCAATCATCACATTGAGCAGCGCATTCGATTTCTTATGCTTGGCAGCCGGTTTAACCTGCGCACCCGGTTTAACCTGCGCATCCAATTCGACTTGCGCAGCTGGCTTGGCGTCCGATTCATCCGTCACGTTATTTATGCTACGCCCGCTTCCGCAAAGCCGTCTTGGCAACGATCAGCAGCACCAAACCAGCGCCCAAGATGGCCACGGCAATCCAAGCGGCCTGCTGCACGTCGGCGCCGGTGTGCGGCTGGTCCGGCGTGGTGGGTGGCGTGTGCGTGTTGGTGATTTCAGTGGAGTCGCCTTCCACATCGGAGATGGTGGTGTAGCCGTCGGGCACCGCCGCTTCGACCACGGTCCATTCGTGGTCCGCGTCGAGATCCGTCCACGAATGCGTCCACTTGTTGGACTCGTTCAGCTTCACGTTTTCCACGGGCTCGCCGTCGCGCAGGAGTTTCACGGTGATGGATTCGGGGCGCTTGCCGTCGGAATTGTTCCGGTCATTCCAGATTTTGCGCACGGTGCGTTCCACGGTTTTCGGCGGTTGCGCCACACATTCGGTTTTCGGTTCGATACTCAGCACACGCGACCCGCCGGAGACGCCGTCTTCGGGCACTGCGACGAGCATGCTGCCGGAAGAGCACGTCCATGTCTGGTTCTTTCCGGAAGCGTTGGTGACCTTCACGTCAACGCTGTCGGACACGGCCAGGTACAAGCCGTCGGACAGTCCGGTGAAGGTCAGGTGTCCGGAAGCGTTGGTGACACCGGTTGCCGTGGCGTCGGGTTTGTTCACTGCGATGAGTCCGGCGAGCGTGTTGGCCATGTCTCGCCACACCTGCGCGTCCTTGCCGGTCATCTTCGACCAGTCGACGGGGTAGGCGGTGGAGTCGGTGAACGGTGCGACGGGCTCGAAGGTGGCACCGCCGCTTGCCGGGATCTGCCCGACTTTGTAGAGGTTGAAGCTGGCGTCCGAAATGGCGAAGTTGGTAGAATCGTCGCCAGTTTCGGAGTCCGAGCTCTTATGGTGGTACGAAATGGCGATGCTGCCGCTGGCAGAGTCTGTTGTTGGCGCCGCGACGGCATCGCGAGTAGTGAATGCACAGGCTGCCGCGGCGAATGTGGCGGCGATTGCGCAGCATGCGGCGATGACGCGGCTTGCGATCGTGCGTTCCTTCATTGCCGACCCCTCTTCTGTGGATTGGAAAGTAAGCATGTTTGATTCGCCCCCAACGGCAAACCGGAAAATATATGGAGCCAGGCTGGATACTCAAGAAAATTAGGCAGTGTACAAGGGATTGAGGTGGTCCAGCCCAGCATATGTGGGTTCAGTTATTATTTAATTTTTAGTTTTTAAATTATGTATTGCGATTCCCGTAAGCCGCTGCTGACTTGCGTCAACGCGGCTCACGGGTTTCGCATGGTTACTTCAGATTCTTATGGAATCCGGAGGATCAGGCATTGCGACGACGCAGAGCCATCACCAAGGTCGCGCCAGCAAGCACGAACACGGCGATACCAGCCACGTACAGCAGCACGGTGCCCATGCCACCGGTGGAGGGGAGGGTGTTGCCCTTGACGTTCGCCACAGTAATGGCAGCAGTACCGGCCGCTGCATTTCCAGTTCCTTTAGTGCCATCGACCGTAACGTCAATCTTGGTAAGCGGGGTCTGATCGTAATTGGTCCATTCCTGGCCGTTAGTGGTATCTGCAGAGATAATCACTGCGACCGGATTGGTCAGCTTGTTGTATCCGTCAGGAGCAACAGTTTCTTCCAGATAGTAGGTGCCGTCATCCAGACCAGTGACCTTGAAGAGACCCTGTGCGTCAGAAGACAGCTCAGTGGCATTAGCTTCAGTGGTCCATCCAGACACTTTGCCGTCTGTAACCTGAGCATATTGCTTTTCCTCGCCACTGACACGGTACAGCTTGAACTTGGCACCCTCCAGCTTCTTGCTGGGGTCATTCTTATCAACCTTGGTGGTGTCGAGTTCATAGGTGAACACAACAACCTTGTCATCCGGAGTCCTACCAGTATTATCACTGTCACCCGTACCGGACTGGTTCGGATTGTTGGAATACTCAAGATAGACCGAGTTGCGATTACCGGCGCCACCAATCACAGCGCTGCTGTTCAGCTTTGCGGAGTATTCAACGATAATGTACTTGCCCTTGGCAACACCCTCAACCATCTTCAGATTGTCGAAGGTAACAGTGATGTTATTATTGGCAACCTTGACAACAGCCTGCTCGGTGATGTCAGAATCAGTATCGTCCTTGATCTTGTCGGAGGAGAGATACACCTTGACGTCCGTATTCGCCGGTGCGTCAAAAGCGGCATCCAACGTATCGTGGAAGATGTACTTATAGGTGTCGTAGTTGGACATGTCCGGAACGGAACCAATCAGGTGGAACGGCACCTCGTCTCCGATATTGTAATCGGCGGTGTCATTGTACTGAGTACCGTAAGCTGTCTCAGTGGTGGCCTTGACGTTCTCCTTGACCTTCTTCTCGACCTCGGGAACATCCTTCTTGGCCTTCAGTGTAGTCGGTCCAACAACCTTGGTCAGATGCAGAGAAAGGGCATCACCCTGCTCAACTGCGGTCGCATCCTTGAACACGTAGTAGCCAGCGGCCAGCTGTGCAGGAGCGTCCTTGGTGATTGCAGTTGCAGTTGCAGGGCTAGTGAAATCAACGTACTTGTTGACCTCATCCTGGATTTCCTTATTCGACCTACTGGCCAGATCTGTGAGTGTCTTCACCGTGGTCTCATCGACGCTGTCACCAACGTTCACGCCTTCGGCACGCTTCGAGTTAGCACCCCACTTGAGGTCAGACAGAGTGCTTCCATCCTTCGCCAGAGTGCCAGTGAACACCTGGTAGGCGTCATAGGTGTGGGAATCACTCTGGTCAACGGAAACCGTATAGGTATCCGCCGCCATGGCGGTGGAGGCACCGGCGAAACCGGCGACGGCCATTGCCGCGGTGGCTGCCACAGCGACGAGGCCCTTGAGAACCTTATTCATTGTTCTCCCTTTCTTTCTTGTTTGAAATTTTTGGAATCTTGAGTTATTCGTATTCAGTTATTGCCTAGAGGGCAGCGAGTTCGCTACGCTACGGACCACTCCCCCTTCTCCTAGACGCTTCCATCATTGCCGCCTCCTGAGGCTCAAGGCCAGACCGACCACGGCAATCGCCACTGCGAGGAATCCCGCAGCGTACATCTTGTTTACTCCCTCGCCGCCTGTACCAGGCAGAACGACGCCGGGGGTGTTGGTAATGGAACCACCGTCAACGGTGAATGCGGCAGACTTCTGATAGCCGGCGGTAGTCTCCGGCTTGAAACCGGAAGACGTATACCACTCGCCCTTCACGTTCGCGCCTTCGGCCGGCCCGATGCGGAACACGTGCGGAGTCGTATCGATGTTGTACCCGTCAGGAGCCTTGGACTCGACCAACTGGTATTCGCCCCACTCAAGGCCGACGATGGAGAACTTGCCGGCTTCGCCGTCACGATCCGTGTACTGTCCCGTCTGCGCGGAGCAGGTCTTCTCGCTGCTGTTCACGCAATCCTTGATGGTTGCGACCGGATCAGTACTGCCGGTCTCGGTATAAACCGCGTTGCCGTTATCCCACGAGAAGTTCCTAGTCTTGTACAGCTTCCATTCGGAACCGGCCAGCAGCTTGCTGGTGTCAGTCTCGTCGGTTTTCTTCCAGTTCACCGTACCGGTAAGACGCGAGTTCTCAATGTTGCCCGCGCTAGGAAGACCGGAACTCGTGACTTGCCCATTCTCAATAACGATGGTGTAAGTCTTCGTCTTACTGACATCGAAACCGTTCGGGGCGCTGGTTTCCTTCAGCGTGTAGGTGCCATCCGTAAGGTCGGACACCTTGAACTGGCCGCCCTTCGGATCCTCATCCTGCCGCGTGTCAGCTGCCTTGGCAGTCGTATTGGTAATAGCGCGGACCACCGGCTGGTCATAGAACACCGCGTTCTTCACCGTGGAACGATGGGAGCGATTCTCCACATATGCGCTGGTCACCGTGCAGCCGGAAGGTGCGCTGTAATACACGTTAGTGTTGCTTTCCAGCGTCACCACGTCTCCACCGTTGAACGAGTATCCGCCATCGGTATTCGGGCGATAGAAGGATTGAGGAGTGGTCCAGTTAGCCTTATCCCTGCGAATTCGGAAGATGGCATCAGATGGCATCACCGAATTGATGGTGTAGGAGACGTATTCGCCACACCCACTTGCGGTGGTCATTTGCTTTCGGTTCGGTTGATCGCCCTTGTCTGCAGGCCAACTTCCATTGGCGTACTTCCATTCCAGAAATAGCTTCTGACCGTTATTTTGGTTGAAGTCATCCTGCATCTTGAAATACACAGTGGTGGTGGTCGCAGCAGGCTTTGTCACCTTAATTTTCAGGGTGGCTTTCTTCTGGCTACGCTGCTCGGTGGCAGTGATGGTCACATAGCCTGAAGTCGCGTTCTTAGCGGTTACCGTAACAGCAGTACCGGTTGAGGGGCTTACGGAAACCTCATCCGTATTGCTCGAAGACCAGTTCACCGTGTTGCCTTCAGGTGCCACGGTAGCCGTCAGCGTCATGGTCTTACCTTGTTCCAGGCTGATTTTCTGGCCTTCGGTATAGTTACCGATGCTCACGGAGCTTTCCACGGTTACACCGCTTACCGTAACGGGGAATGTCACGGTCTTGTCGCCTGCCGTGAACACGATGTTCGTGAAGCCGCTGCTGTTCGGCTGCAGCTGCGTGCCATTATTGGCAATGGTGGCAATGGCCGGATCCTCGGACCTCCACTGCACCTTCGTGGCGAGCTCCTTGCCATCCTTATCCACGGCAACGTAGGTGATGCTTGCAGGAGTCGAATTGGTAAAGCGCCACGAAGTGACTTCCTGCCCATTAACCGTGACCTTGATGCCCGCAACCTCGCTGCCTGAATCATCGTCCGTAATGGTCCACGACTGGTCGGGATCGCCCTTCTTGGTCAATTCCCAAGTGGAACCCGCGAGCAACGTGCTTCCGTCAGTGCCATCGACCTTCGACCATGCGATGGACGTACCTGAATTCTTGTTGACAATAGCGCCATTGTTCAGCTGCTTGGCGGTGTCATCGGTGATTTCAGTGCCGTCGGCATCGTACACCTTGTCGATGGTTGAAACAGTATCCGTACTGTCGTGCGTGACGATGCGATAGATGTTCGTGTTCAACGCATACTGGCTGCTGCCAGTGCCGCTTTCCCTCACATAATATGTGGCGTTCTTCGCCAAGCTACCCAGGGTGACGCTACCGTTATCCGCATCATCCGCATCATTCCAGCCGCCATCAGCAACCGTGGTGATGGAGTTCGTGCCATTCACGGCATTATCCCTCGTGCCGTACACCGTCCACGAAGTACCTTTCAGGGCTTTGCCCTCGGCATCGACCTTATCCCATTTGATCGCGGCGCAGGAGGTGGAATACGAACCATTCCAAGGCAGATTGTGGCGCTCCTGATCCATATCCAATGCGGAAGCGGAATGGCTACGTTCGTAGTTGATGAACAGATAGAATTTGCCGTCCTGACCAGTATTGCCCACCGCATCAGGGTTGTACATGGCGAAAGACCCGCCGACCCATACGCGGCCGTTGGTACTCACATGCGATTCAAAGCTGCCGTTCGGTACGAGAATGCTGCCGAGCATGCCCGCAGCCGGGTCATCGTTGGTTTTCATGGGGAACGAGCCATCCCACACGCCATCATTCCCCTCAGCTGCAGAATTCTCGACATTACGAGTCGTAGTACCCGAACCCTGACCACCGCGGATGATTACATTGCTCGCATCCGCAAAGTTCCACATAATCTGCTGAGCGCGCTTGGCGTAAGCGTTGTCGGTGTAGGAGCCGCTCAGTTCACTGGTCTGATTATTCATATCAGTCCACCAGAAGCGCCAGCCGTTGTGGAAATCCACGTTTCCCCCGGTCACGTTAATGACCACAGAAGAGGTGTCCGGAATATTCGAGAAGCTAAAGCTCACGCCGGTATACGACGAGGACTCGTTAAGCATGCTTGCCGGCAGATTGAACACCTGCATGGAGGACGTGCCATTGCCTACAAACTTGATGATCTTCTCATGCACGCTGTCGATGGTGAAGGTATAGCTTCCATCGAACTTCGTGCGAACAAGGCCGTTTTGATTTTCGTTATCTGACGAGATTGTCGCATCAGCCACGTAGACACTGCTTGACTGCTGCTTGCTGAGGCTGCTCAGATTCCCCGACAGCGTCTTGATATAGGAGCCGAACTCGGTGAATGTCTGACCGGTGGAACCTATCTGATCATCATTCTGATTCCAGTTGACAGTACCGCTTGTATCGCTCGGCACGTAAACAGAATTGCGCTGGGTGTACTTATCCTTATTGGTATTTTGCGAGCCGGAAGACGCACCGAGAGTGTCATTGGACGAACCGCTGTACACGGTGGTTGGAGCGCCAGCAATGTTAGCCGTATAACGTGGCTCCGAATTCTCGGTCTGACCGACCCATCCGGCATTACCCCAAGCCTGTGCACCGCCGACCCAACTGATGTCGCTATCGGAGCTATTACCCCTCACCTCAAGCGTGGAGGAACCTGTTGCCGGACGATACTGGCCACCAAAGCCCACAATGCCAAAACGGAAGCCCTTGTAGTCTTTTACATAACCATTCTTCGCGCCATCTTTATCCGTGTAATACGAAGTCCATAGCCCCTTAAGCGGATGCATAAGCAGCTTGCCGTTCACTGCGGTCAGGCCTTCGGCTTCGGCAGCGTATGAACCAGACGGCCCATTGACGTTATTCATATTGCCGGATGAGGCTTTCTGGCCTACATACATATCACCGCCAACATATGTGGCGATTCCGGAATCCACAGTTCCGCTACCGGTATCGGTGCCAAGGGAAATGCTGGTAGGCGTGCAGATTGCGCCGTCATTGTGACTTTCATCAGCTTTGGCATTGTAGGCGGGGAGGAGGGAAGTTACTGCTACGGTGGCCATCATGGCTACCGCTATGGCGGCGGCGGTCAGCGAGCGGGTACGCGAAAGCGCGCGACCGGATGCCGATCGCGTTCCTGCATAGTGTCGTGGTGCGTTGCCGACACCATTACGCCATTGCCTCATCTTGTCCCCTATCCGCAAAGTGTTCACCCTTCTGAGCCCCTCAACTCGAGGGTTGATATCCTTTGCATAATGCCGTTATCACTTCTGTTTTACGTATAGCTTCTACGCTGTTCCCATCTCCGGCAACACAGCCGGAAACCTCTGTTTTCCCTTTTTCTCTGACCTACGGTTTACTATGATAACCTTTGCAGTTATGAAAACAAAATGAAACAGAAAGAACCCACACCCCCTCCCCCGATACGTTTTTTCGTCCCCTCTCACGGGGACAACGCTTTAAAGCCTGATATTCAACGGTTTGTCAACGATTGCAAAATCAAAAAACACATGCTGATCATTGAATGAGGTAGTGCCCGAAGGTTTGCGCACTTAGGGTCGTGCCCGTCCATGGGACGATGAT
>OJQD01000407.1_pt1 | contig 16042 bp, 9 predicted proteins | sample 1598691 | NCBI WGS metagenome assembly OJQD01 (sample SAMN03922507, study PRJEB24848) | human gut metagenome | isolation source: stool sample | host: Homo sapiens | place: Germany | collected 2011-11 | reverse complement strand
CTAAATAGCCATTTAGCCGAGTATTCCACCGTTTTAGGCAAACTGTTTCCGTTATCAACCTTGAAGGGAACAGTTATGGAGAATGCTATCCAACTCATTCTTGCCCAAATGCAGTCAGTCCTGAACTCGCCTCAGCTGAAACGCCTGAAAACCGTTCTTACAGAGATATTGCCCGGCGGCAAAACAATCAAAGACGATTCGGAATTGTTGCCGCTTTTTCTCACCGCGAAAGAGGTTGAAGGATGTTCGTCCAAAACCATTGAATATTACAGAAGCACGCTCAGCCTTATGACCGAAACCCTCGCCAAACCGTACACGCAGATCGAAAGCGACGACTTGCGCAAGTATCTCAACGATTACGAGGCATCCCGCGGTAGCAGCAAAGTTACCATAGACAACATCCGCCGCATCATGTCGAGCTTCTTCTCATGGCTCGAAGATGAAGACTACATAGTAAAAAGCCCGGTTCGCCGCATACACCGCGTCAAGACTGTGCAGGTCGCCAAAGAGGTTCTGACCGATGAGGATCTTGAAACCCTACGAAACACCTGTGATACAAAGCGGGACCTTGCGGTGATCGATCTGCTGGTTTCAACGGGCATGCGTATTGGCGAACTCGTCAAACTCAACATAGAGGATGTGAACCTCGCCGAGCGCGAGTGCCTGGTCATGGGCAAGGGCAACAAGCAGCGACCCGTTTACTTTGATGCGAGAACGAAGCTGCATCTAGAGGAGTATCTGCACACAAGAGCTGATCATGCTCCGGCGTTGTTCGTCGCCCTTGACTCAAGCGCACGCCGTGTAACTATCGGCAATCTTGAGCAACGGCTGCGCAAACTTGGCAAATCTGCCGGCGTATGTCACGTCCATCCGCATAAGTTCCGCCGCACATTGGCAACCCATGCCATTGATAAGGGGATGCCCATAGAACAGGTGCAAAAGTTGTTGGGCCATGCCAAAATAGACACGACCATACATTACGCGATGGTCAACCAAAACAACGTGAAAGCTTCGCATAGGAAGTATTTGGAATGAGACTCGGGGATATCTGCAGCAAAATCGGTAGTGGCGCGACACCTCGCGGAGGGAAAGAAGCTTACTCGACATCCGGTATTCCCATCATTCGAAGTCAAAACGTTCTTGATTGGTCTTTTAGCTCCAATGGACTTGCTTACCTTAACGACGAGCAGGCAAAAACACTTTCGAATGTTGAAGTACATCAAGGTGACATTCTTCTCAATATCACCGGTGATTCAGTCGCTCGTGCCTGTATTGTGCCAAGTGACGTTATACCTGCAAGAGTAAATCAACATGTTGCAATTCTTCGTCCCAAAGAAAAAGCAAATGCGACTTTCATCCTCGCTTGGCTGCAAACTAATAAAGACCTTCTCCTCAAGCTTGCCTCTTCAGGGGCTACACGAAATGCTTTAACTAAAAGGATGCTTGAAGGATTAGATATTAATCTACCTTCCATAGATATTCAGAACCATATTGCAGAACTCATTAGCCTTATCCAATCAAAAATAAACTTAAACATTAAGCTAAATGGCTATTTATTAGAACTTGCGACTACTCGCTTTGAGCAAGCTTTATTCAAAAGCAACCGAGTCGTTAGACTTGGAGATATAGTCAAATTGGAAGATTCAAAACGAGTTCCACTAAATAGTCGAGATCGAGATGCACGAAAAGGACCTTATCCTTACTATGGTGCGACCTCGATTATGGATTATGTTGATGATTATCTATTTGATGGCATTCGAGTACTCCTAGGCGAAGATGGATCAGTTATCGATGAAAGTGGAAGGCCCATTCTTCAATATGTCTGGGGAAAATACTGGGTAAATAATCATGCGCATATCCTTGCAGCAGCGAGCGACTATTCGCTTGAAGCTATTTACATAGCATTGCAACGCACGCCAATCAGTCATATTGTTACTGGTGCAGTTCAAAGGAAGATTAGTCAGCGCAACCTAAATAAGCTCAAGTTAGAAATGCCTGATGCTAAGTCCCTTGAATATCTTCAAGACATTTTTGCAGCTTATCGATGTAATTGCGAAGAAAATCGTGGGCTTGTTTCTCTCCGCGATGCCCTTCTTCCCAAGCTCATGTCAGGAGAGATTGATGTTTCCAAGATTGATGTCGCTCAGCTAAATAGCCATTTAGCCGAGTATTCCACCGTTTTAGGCAAACTGTTTCCGTTATCAACCTTGAAGGGAACAGTTATGGAGAATGCTATCCAACTCATTCTTGCCCAAATGCAGTCAGTCCTGAACTCGCCTCAGCTGAAACGCCTGAAAACCGTTCTTACAGAGATATTGCCCGGCGGCAAAACAATCAAAGACGATTCGGAATTGTTGCCGCTTTTTCTCACCGCGAAAGAGGTTGAAGGATGTTCGTCCAAAACCATTGAATATTACAGAAGCACGCTCAGCCTTATGACCGAAACCCTCGCCAAACCGTACACGCAGATCGAAAGCGACGACTTGCGCAAGTATCTCAACGATTACGAGGCATCCCGCGGTAGCAGCAAAGTTACCATAGACAACATCCGCCGCATCATGTCGAGCTTCTTCTCATGGCTCGAAGATGAAGACTACATAGTAAAAAGCCCGGTTCGCCGCATACACCGCGTCAAGACTGTGCAGGTCGCCAAAGAGGTTCTGACCGATGAGGATCTTGAAACCCTACGAAACACCTGTGATACAAAGCGGGACCTTGCGGTGATCGATCTGCTGGTTTCAACGGGCATGCGTATTGGCGAACTCGTCAAACTCAACATAGAGGATGTGAACCTCGCCGAGCGCGAGTGCCTGGTCATGGGCAAGGGCAACAAGCAGCGACCCGTTTACTTTGATGCGAGAACGAAGCTGCATCTAGAGGAGTATCTGCACACAAGAGCTGATCATGCTCCGGCGTTGTTCGTCGCCCTTGACTCAAGCGCACGCCGTGTAACTATCGGCAATCTTGAGCAACGGCTGCGCAAACTTGGCAAATCTGCCGGCGTATGTCACGTCCATCCGCATAAGTTCCGCCGCACATTGGCAACCCATGCCATTGATAAGGGGATGCCCATAGAACAGGTGCAAAAGTTGTTGGGCCATGCCAAAATAGACACGACCATACATTACGCGATGGTCAACCAAAACAACGTGAAAGCTTCGCATAGGAAGTATTTGGAATGAGACTCGGGGATATCTGCAGCAAAATCGGTAGTGGCGCGACACCTCGCGGAGGGAAAGAAGCTTACTCGACATCCGGTATTCCCATCATTCGAAGTCAAAACGTTCTTGATTGGTCTTTTAGCTCCAATGGACTTGCTTACCTTAACGACGAGCAGGCAAAAACACTTTCGAATGTTGAAGTACATCAAGGTGACATTCTTCTCAATATCACCGGTGATTCAGTCGCTCGTGCCTGTATTGTGCCAAGTGACGTTATACCTGCAAGAGTAAATCAACATGTTGCAATTCTTCGTCCCAAAGAAAAAGCAAATGCGACTTTCATCCTCGCTTGGCTGCAAACTAATAAAGACCTTCTCCTCAAGCTTGCCTCTTCAGGGGCTACACGAAATGCTTTAACTAAAAGGATGCTTGAAGGATTAGATATTAATCTACCTTCCATAGATATTCAGAACCATATTGCAGAACTCATTAGCCTTATCCAATCAAAAATAAACTTAAACATTAAGCTAAATGGCTATTTATTAGAACTTGCGACTACTCGCTTTGAGCAAGCTTTATTCAAAAGCAACCGAGTCGTTAGACTTGGAGATATAGTCAAATTGGAAGATTCAAAACGAGTTCCACTAAATAGTCGAGATCGAGATGCACGAAAAGGACCTTATCCTTACTATGGTGCGACCTCGATTATGGATTATGTTGATGATTATCTATTTGATGGCATTCGAGTACTCCTAGGCGAAGATGGATCAGTTATCGATGAAAGTGGAAGGCCCATTCTTCAATATGTCTGGGGAAAATACTGGGTAAATAATCATGCGCATATCCTTGCAGCAGCGAGCGACTATTCGCTTGAAGCTATTTACATAGCATTGCAACGCACGCCAATCAGTCATATTGTTACTGGTGCAGTTCAAAGGAAGATTAGTCAGCGCAACCTAAATAAGCTCAAGTTAGAAATGCCTGATGCTAAGTCCCTTGAATATCTTCAAGACATTTTTGCAGCTTATCGATGTAATTGCGAAGAAAATCGTGGGCTTGTTTCTCTCCGCGATGCCCTTCTTCCCAAGCTCATGTCAGGAGAGATTGATGTTTCCAAGATTGATGTCGCTCAGCTAAATAGCCATTTAGCTGAGTATTGATTCTTTGCTTCGTATAAATCGAATCAAGTATTGAAACCACTTTTCGCTGTGTCTCGATGTGAGGAAGTTCAATTTCAATTCGAGACACATCAGCAGGATGGACACGAAATACTTTCATACCTCTTACATACCGACGAAGCTCACCGATAAAACAAGGAGAACTCATAAGGTAGTTGAGATAGGCAGGTATAACAAGATCTCTGCGTTTAACACGGACAATAGTCGTCTCAGTACCCGAAACAGCAAGCTTATTTTGTGGATTGTTGAAAAGATAAGCATGTCCCAAATCATCAACAGTTTCCGAAGTAAGCACATACACGATGTCCTGATCTTTAAGGCACTGACTTTCTTTAACCTTTTCACCGCGGAGAATAAACGGAATAGGTTTTGATGGACTTTCAACATCAATGCGCAGGTCAAACCCTTTATAAAGGTCACCATAATGGATATAGAGGTAATCTCCGGTGTCGTGCATACGGGCACGGGGAATGCTCGCTCCACGACTAAAGCTGCAAATATCGCCAAGTACGACTTTACATCCCATACCCAATTGCCTCCAGATTCTTCTTGATTTGCTCTTGCAAGCGGCTGGATTCCTCAAAGCACTTGGAAATCTCACCAGTTAGCCGCTTCATTTTCTCTTCGAATGGTTCACCGTCATCTTCCGGTTCGGCAATGCCTACATAGCGGCCTGGCGTGAGAATGTAGTCTTGCTTGGCAATGTCCTCAGTTGTGGCGATGGCAGAAAAGCCCTTCTCCTCTTCCAGTGTTCCAGCACGGAATGCGTCGAACGCTCCCGATACCTTGGCGATGTCTTCATCGGTGAACTCACGCAGTTTACGAGAAACCATGGTTCCCATGTCCCTCGCATCAATAAACAAGGTCTTGCCCGGCTGGGCCTTCTTGTTTGTGATTATCCACAGACTCACAGGAATACCCGTGCTATAGAAAAGCTTATCGGGCATGGCAATGATGCCTTCGACCAAATCTTTTGCGACAATGTTGGCTCGAATATCGCCTTCACCGCTCGTTTGACTTGATAAAGCGCCATTGGCAAGCACTAGACCAATACGCCCTCCAGCCGGCTGCAGATGATGAATCATATGTTGCATCCATGCAAAGTTGGCATTGCCTTCTGGCGGAGTGCCGTAATCCCATCTCGGGTCTTCTTTGAGCTTATCCCCTCCCCAATCTTTCAGATTGAATGGCGGATTGGCAAGAATGAAATCGAATCTCTCGTTCTTATGCAGATCATTAAAGAACGTATCCGCATTATGATCGCCAAGATCGGCGTCAATACCACGGATGGCAAGATTCATCGTCGCCATTTTCCATGTAGTCGGGTTGCTTTCCTGCCCGTATACGGACAGATCAGAAATCTTGCCTTGATGCCGTTCAACAAACTTGGCCGACTGCACGAACATGCCGCCAGACCCGCAGCAAGGATCATAGACCCGCCCATGGTAAGGCTCAATAATCTCAACCAAGGTTTTCACAATGCAGGCCGGCGTATAGAACTCTCCAGCATTCTTGCCTTCAGCTTCCGCGAACTTGGCCAAGCAGTATTCATAGGTGCGTCCAAGAATATCTCTGCTGTCACCTTTATCCGCCATCTTTACGTTGGTGAACAGATCCACAACCTCGCCCAAGCGGCGCTTGTCGAGCTCCTGACGGGCAAAGTTCTTGGGGAGAATATTCTTCAGCTTATCGTTCTCCGATTCAATCGAACGCATAGCCTCATCGATTACCTTGCCAACCTCTGGAGTGTGCGCAGCGGCGGCAATCACATTCCAACGTGCATTTTCAGGCACAAAGAAAATATTCTCTGCCATGTACTCGTCGCGATCCTCTTCAAAGCCTTCGCCTTCATCCACAAGCTCCTGATGCTTCTGATCGAACTTGTCGGAGATGTACTTCAGGAAGATCAGGCCGAGAACCACATTCTTGTATTCCGAAGCATCAATGTTGCCCCGTAGCTTGTCCGCGGCTTTCCAAATCTGCTCTTCAAAGCCGATTTCCGCCGTATTATCGTTTTTCTTCTTCGCCATTTCCTGTTCCTACTCTTCAATCTTGGTATCAGCCCAAAGCTCGCACTGCTTCATCACAGTATCCATGGCATCATCGACGCCTTCAGGCGGATACTTGTATTTTCGCAGCAAACGTTTGATCGCACGCCGCATTCCAGCACGGGCACTTTCCTTCTTCTGCCAGTCAATCGTGGCACTTCTTTGCATGGTTTCAGTCAACTCACGCGCTATAGCAACCAACTGGTCGTTGTTATAGAAATCCTTGACCGCTTGAGGTTTGGTAATGGCATCATAGAATGCCATTTCCTCATCATTCAGTCCAAGCTTCTGGGCATCATCACGGTCTTTCATAATGTCACGAGCCATTTGAAGAAGCTCTTCAATGACCTGCGCATTGGTCAGCATGCCATTGAGATAGGAGTTCAATGTGTTTTGCAGCATCTCGCTGAATTTCTGTGCTTTGACCACGCTGGTCCGCTGATAGGCACGAACTTTCTCCTTGATGAGTCGTTTCAGACTCTCGACGGCGATGTTCTTTTCCTTCATGCCAGCGATTTCCTGAAGAAACGCTTCATCGAACAAGGAAATCTCAACACTGTTCTTGTCGAAAAGGTTGATCACGCCATCAGCGTGAACGGTTTGCTCAAGGATGTCGCTTACACGCTTGTTGAATTCGGCGTAGGTCATGCCTCCACCACCGTTACCTTTACGCCCGGTAAGGCGAAGTACCTGAACACGCAAAACCGACAAATAAGCTGCTTCGTGCTGGTCCTCTTCAGAAACCAGGCTCTTGCATAGGCTCAATGCCTGGTTCATCAGTTGGCATTGCTTGAGGAAGTTTTCGGTATCTTCATGACGCTTCGGCTCAAGCAGCCAATCGGTTCCTTCGGCAATGGCATCTGCCAAAGCCTCTCGACTATTCGTAAAAATCAATTTCCTGTAGTCGAAGCCATACATAAGGTCGCGGCATACATCAAGTTTTTCAACAAATTTCGGGTAAGCCGTCGCAGCAATATCCATATTGCTGTAATTATGCTGATCTCGATTCGTATAGTCCTTCATTGCTTGCTTAAGAGCTCCGGCGATGCCTATATAGTCGACTACCAGACCGCCTTCCTTGCCTTTGCAAACACGATTCACTCGGGCAATGGCCTGCATGAGGTTATGACCCTTCATCGGTTTGAAAACGTACATAGTCGACAGACTTGGTACGTCAAAGCCCGTAAGCCACATATCAACGACAATGGCAATCTTCAATGGATCGTCATCATCTTTGAACTTCCGCTCCATCTCCTTCTTATGCGTGCTACCTCCGCACACGTCGAACCATTCCTCGGGATCCTGATTCGACATGGTCATCACCACACCGATTTTTTCTTTCCATTCAGGGCGTAATTCCAAAATCTTGTAGTAGATTTTCATCGCAATCGGGCGACTATACGCAACAATAAGAGCCTTGCCGGCAAGCACATCAGCACGGTTGTTCTCGTAATGGTCAACAATGTCACAGCAGAGCGCATCGATGGTTTCCGGAGTATCAAAAATCGCATCAAGCCCGCCAAGGTCATGCTTGGATTTCTCAATACTTGCTTCATCTGCTTGATCAGCAAATTCCCTATAAGCGGCGTCAATTCGCCCAAGGGCTCCCTCATCCAGATGCAGTGCGACAACTCGACTCTCATAATAAACCGGTTTAGTTGACTCATCTTCAACTGATTGAGTCATGTCGTACACATCGATGTAGTCACCAAAAATCTCACGAGTATTACGGTCATCCGTCGATATGGGGGTACCCGTAAAACCGATATAGGAAGCATTCGGCAAAGCCCTGCGAACCATACGAGCCGCGCCAATACTCACCTTGCCATTCTCATCGATGGTTTCTGTGAGTCCGTATTGGCCTCGGTGGGCCTCATCCACCATGACAATAACGTTGTTCCGGTCGCATAGCGGTTCATCTCCATCAGAGAATTTCTGCATGGTGGTGAAAATAATGCCGTTTGCTTCCCGCCCTTCCAGCAATTCCTTCAAATTCTGCCGACTTTCAGCCTGCACCGCCTGCTGGCGCAGGAACTTCGCACATCTGGTGAACTGACCGAACAACTGGTCATCCAAATCATTGCGATCAGTAATGACCACAATCGTTGGGCTCTCCAAATATTTTTGAATCAAATGTGCGAAGAACACCATCGACAGAGATTTGCCGCTCCCCTGGGTATGCCAGAACACGCCAATTTTGCCATCTCCAGCAACCGCATCCTGAGCGCGGACAACAGCTTTTTTCACGGCAAAATACTGGTGATATGCACCAAGAATTTTGACTATTTTTTCAGAAGTATCGTTAAAGCACACGAAATTCTGAATAATATCCAACAACCTTGCTTTTGGCAGCATTCCATCAAGCATGGTCTTCCACGAAGCGTTCTTCGTTTCGGAATAGTCCCCATCGACAGACTTCCATGCCACGTAACGATCCTCGTCCGCGGTAATGGTACCAACTCTAGTTTCAGTCATATCGCTCATTACGCAGAACACATTCGGCACAAACAAGCTCGGAATCTGCTTCATGTACTGACGAAGCTGCAAATAAGCGTCAGACGCATCAGTTTCCACACGTGACGGCGACTTAAGTTCGAAAATGACCAATGGCATGCCATTGATGAAGATAATTATATCAGGGCGCTTCTCTGAATATTCGACAAAAGTCCATTGATTGACAACTTGGAACACATTGTTTTCAGGATGGTTGAAATCTAGAAGGCGAACGATTTCATTCCGTTCTTCTTTACCATCAAAATAACGGACTTCCACACCAGACTGAAGATAGTCATTAAAAATTTCATTCCGCTGCTCAAGACTTCCACCCTCAATATTCTTAATTTTGAGAATTGCCTCATCAATTGCCTTCGCAGGCAACCCTTGATTGACATTAGACAATGCTTCCGGGAGAACATCAGGAATAAAAACATCTTGATAATTCTCAGAAGAACGACGAACATCCGGACCGAACAAATGCTCATATCCCATTGAATCCACAAGATGGTCAATGATCGTATGCTCATACCAGTCTTCATCGATAATCATGGAGTGATTCTTGCCAAGAACAGATTCAACTAACGAACTGTCCATCATGCGCTTCTTTGCCATATCTACTCTCATTCACCGATATCCGGAAAACCATCCAAACCGATTGTACGCTACCAAGGGGGTTCTACTGCCACTTTGCACACCGGCGTCGGTACAAACAACTTGAAACAAATCACTTCCGCCCCTCCCAATCTGCATATGTATCACTATCTTTGGTCCTCCACTCACGACGTCCATTAGCAGTCGCACGTCCTTGTACAAAAGCAGCAGCGGCAGAAGGCGAAGAGAAAGGCACATCTCTTGTCAAAGTCGCAATCCCCTTATCATCGATAACGATTGCTCCCTCATTGTTTAATCGTTCATGAAGCTGTTTCCGTAATTCAAACTGCCTGCGAGTACTTTCGACAACATTGTCCTTACGCGTTACTTCTGCAGCAATCGCAGACCCTTTAAGCACAGTAAATTCACCATCAATAATTTGCCCATAAGCAGTACCTCCATGTTTCTTTACCGATACTTGGAATATCGGAGAATCATATTGCAATTCTTCCCCTGCCTTCAATGCATCATCCCATTTTGATGAACGACCGCGAAACACTTCTACCCCAAGTACCGGCAGAATCGTCAGAAATTCCTTAATGAAATGATTCATATCCGAAGCATCTGCTTCCGGCAAATCCGCACCCCCTGTAGGCTCATTGCCGTTTTCCAAAGGAATACGTCCAATCTCCTTAGCTCTCTGGATAAGCTGAGCCTCAATGTAGCGAGCATGTGCACTAGTCAGGTTGCCATCTTTTGAAGTGACAAACACTACTTCAGACCAGAATGATTTCTTGGCCGCATGCTGTTTTAAGCGACTTGCAATATTGTCGCTTTCACCAATATAAGCCAATGGACTTCCATCACTTTTGTCACCAAGCAGGATATAAACGCCTGTACGCTGAGCTTCTTCGCGTTGATAGATTCGACCAAGTTCACTGCGGCTGCCTTTAAACACATGGCCAGTCCAGTTCATGATTTCTGCTGTAACTAAACCACTAAAAGTTCCATCAATCAGAAATAACCTGATCTGCTTACCTTCTGCCATAATGACCAGCTTCCTCCCATTTACAGCGATTGTATCGGTCCGAACATCAGAAAACACTCATTGACACAGTGCCATCAGGCAGCGTGAACCCGCTACATGCGGGAACAAAAATATAGTTATTCCGCCGCAACGGACTTGTATACTTACTCGTATACTTCAAGCAAACTATAAGGTGAAACATGTCGGTTACATCGATTCTCGACAATATGATTTCCGTCACCGATCTCAACCGCGGTGGCGCAAGCAAAACACTAAGCCGAGTCGGTAACAACCACCCAGTCATCGTGCTCGACGGCAATCGGCCCAGCGCGGTTATCATTACCCCCGATGACTATTGGCGCCTCACTCAAGCGGAAGAGGATTTCGCACTATACCAAGAAGCCATGGACCGCCTACACAATGGCGACGGAACACAATTGACCGACATAGACGTATTCGGCGAGCATTACCATTCCGTCAACGACGGTTTTGAACCAGAATTTGAATAAGGCTTGCAACAACGCCAGTTTCGACAAGATTTTCAGACAGCATAAGGAGAACACATGCGGTTGGAAATGACGGGAAGCTTTGATGCCGATGGGAGTGCGGCATCATCCAATGACCTGCTGTTCCTTGGATTCCACGGATACAGCAACGATGAATCGGGAATGGTGCGCATCATCAACGCGATCTGTGCAACCGGCAGTCCCGACAACACGCATCACGCCAACGCCAACGGAAACGGCAACGTCAATAGCAATACCAACCGCAATCCCGCTGCCGACCCACCCATCAAGCCCAACTACATCTCATTCCGCGGCGCATATACGCGCCCATACATCGGCAGCCACTACTGGTATCCCGACGGATGCTCCGTCAGCGAGCGCCAACATGAGTGCAGCCAGGTCGGCGCCGAAGTGGTGTGCATGCTGCAATCGCCGGTATTCCAGCGTTTCCGCAAGGTGTTGATCGGTTTTTCACAGGGCGGATACCTGTCGTATCGCATGACTACGGAGTATCCGGACGTGTTCGATATGGCGGTGTTGCTCAGCCCGTCATTCAAGGGGGAAACAGCGGACACGATCCCTGCCGGCCGCACACGATTCGCGCTTTGCTACGGCAGTGATGACCGTACGATTCCAATCGCCGACCAGCAGTGTGCCCGTGAGCAACTTGGCTCGACCGGTCGTTGCACGTATTTCGAATATCCCGGCATGGCGCACAACATATGTGATCAGGAAATTGCCGACGTGCGCGCCTGGCTGGGATTGTGAGCCATGGCGAGTACTCACATACCATGCGTAATTGGAATCTTGCCAAAGAACGCTCACTAGAGCTGATAAGTGTAGCTTATTTTTGCGTTAGCTACATGCAATCGGATAAGTGTAGCTTAATTCCGCATTAGCTACATGTATTTGCCTATAGAAAAAGCCGGACGGTGGATTCCTGGATCCGCCCGTATGGGCGAACCCGTTGAATCCGCCGTCCGGCGGCGCGACTGTTTCTCAAGAATGTGTGCTTGACTCACATGGATGGTACTGAGAACCATTCGCTTAACGATCTGCTTCCATGCGCGCCAACCGTGTACAAAACGCGGCTGCGCGGCACGGACACAAATCAAGTCTTGCGTGGCTCGAGCCGCTGTGGGCAACGCCACGGCGGCTCGAAAGCCAAGGGATTACTCTAGCCGCAGCTTGGAATAATCGCAAGCCGACCAAACTTCGGTTCAGGCTTTGGCGACTTCCACGCTGAGCTCGGTGCCTTCCTTCACGTCGAAGGAGGTGGCGAGCGTCTCGGAGGTGATGAGATCCTTGAACTGCTCGACCTTCGCCACGTCGCCGGCCGGAACGGTCAGCTTCAGCGCGATATGGTCGGAGACCTCGAGACCGGCGGCCTTACGGGCGTCCTGCACGGAGCGGATCACGTCGCGGGCGTAGCCTTCGGCAACCAGATCGTCGTTCAGCTCGGTGTCGAGGATCACGAAACCGCCGGTCGGCAGGGCCGCGGACACGGAGTTGGCGGCCTCTTCGGCGTTCTGTTCCTCCACGCTGTTGATCAGCTCGTACTCGCCCTCTTCCAGCGTAATGTCGCCGTTCGGGGTCTCGCACACCGGAGCGCCGGAAGCGTCCACATGCCATGCGCCGGACTTGGAGGCCTTGATGGCGAACTGCACGTCCTTGCGCAGGCGCTTGCCTGCAACGCGGGCGTTCACGCGCAGCTCGTGGATGATCTTCAGGCCCTGGGAGCCCGCATCCTCAAGCGTGCACAGCTCCACGTTCTTGACGTTGAGCTCGGACTTCAGAATCTCGTCGTACGCGGCCACGGCGGCGGTATCCTCCACCACCACGGTGAGCTTGCTCAGCGGCTGGCGCACGCGGATCTGCTTCGCCTTACGCATGGACAGGGTGCTGGAGACGACCTCGCGCACCTTTTCCATGGCGTTCACCAAAGCCGGATCGTCGACGAGCACGCGGCCAAGTTCGGTGGCTTCGCCGGTCTTCTCGTCGGCCAGGAACGGCCAGTCGGCCAGATGCACGGATTCGCCTCCGGTCAGGCCGCGCCACACGGATTCGGCTTCCATCGGGGCAAGCGGCGCAAGGACGCGCATGAACACCTCAAGCACGGTGTACAAGGTGTTGAACGCGTTGGCGTCCTCGTTCCAGAAGCGGTCGCGGTTGTTGCGGATGTACCAGTTGGTGATCATGTCGATGAAGTCGGACACGGCGTCGCATGCATCGGAGATCAGGAACTGGTCCAGCGAGGACTGGGTCTTTTCGACCAGTCGGTGGGTACGGGCCAGCAGGTAACGGTCCATTTCCGGCAGCGATGCAACTTCGTCGGCGCGAAGCTTGCGCGCGTCGTACCCGGCCGCGTTCGCGTACAGCGTGAAGAAGTAGTAGGAACTCCACACCGGCAGCATGACCTGGCGGACGGTGTCGCGGATGCCATCGGCGGTGACGATAAGGTTGCCGCCGCGCAGGATCGGCGAGCTCATGAGGAACCAGCGCATGGCGTCGGAGCCGAAGTCGTTGAACACGCCGTTCACGTCCGGATAGTTGCGCAGATGCTTCGACATCTTCTGTCCGTCGGAGCCGAGCACTATGCCGTGGCAGATCACGTTCTTGAACGCCGGCCTGTCGAACAGGGCGGTGGCCATGACGTGCTGCACGTAGAACCAGCCACGGGTCTGGCCGATGTATTCCACGATGTAGTCGCACGGGAAGTGCTGTTCGAAGGTTTCCTTGTTTTCGAACGGATAGTGGTACTGGGCGAAGCTCATCGAACCGGATTCGAACCAGCAGTCCATCACGTCGCTGATGCGGTGCATGTGGCTCTTGCCGGTCGGATCGTCCGGGTTGACGCGGGTCAGCTCGTCGATGTACGGGCGGTGCATGTTGATGTTGCCCTCATGATCGCGCGGATAATCGCCGAAGTCGGCCTTGAGCTCATCGAGTGAACCGTACACGTCCACACGCGGGTACTTCGGATCGTCCGAAACCCATACCGGAATCGGGGAACCCCAGAAACGGTTGCGGGAGATCGACCAATCGCGTGCGTTCGCCAGCCACTTGCCGAACTGGCCGTCCTTCACATTGCCCGGAATCCAGTTGATCTGCTGGTTGAGTTCGAGCAGGCGGTCCTTGATCTTGGTGACGGCCACGAACCAGGAGCTCACCGGCTTGTAGATCAGCGGGGTGGCGCAACGCCAGCAGTGCGGGTAGGAGTGCACGTAGCTCTTCTCCTGGAAGAGGATGGCGCGCTGCTCTTCGGGGATGCGGGCCAGCGGGCCATCGCCGGCGCGCAGGTTGCGCAGGATCGGCTTGTTCGCGTCGAACACGTACATGCCCTCGTAATCCGGGCACAGCGACGTGAACTTGCAGCCCGCGTCGAGCACGTCCACGCTCTTGATGCCCTTGGCGTTGAGCGTGTTCATATCGTCCTCGCCGTAGGGGGCCTGATGGACCAGGCCGGTACCTTCAACGGTGTCGACGTAGTCGGCGGTGAAAATCTGGTAGCCTTCCGGCCCCGGCACCTTGCCCTCGGCGGCGTTCTCGTCGCCTGCGAAGTACGGGAAGACCGGGTAGTAGCGCCAGCCCTCCATCTCGGAGCCCTTGAGTTCGCGCACGATCTCGTAGTTCTCGCCAAGTTCCTTCTCGTAGGAGCCAAGCAGTGGCTTGCCGAGGTAGAACTTCTTGCCGGCGAACTTGCCTTCGGTCGGGCGCACCTCGACGTAATCGATGTCGGCACCGACCACGATGGCGAAGTTGGTCGGCACGGTCCACGGGGTGGTGGTCCAGAACACTGCGTACGCGTCTTCCTCGTCGCGCAGCTTCACGGCCACGGACACAGTGGTGTCCTGACGATCCTGGTACACGTCCGCATCCATGCGCAGCTCGTGCGCGGACAGCGGCGTCTGATCCTTCGGGCAGTACGGCAGCACGCGATAGCCCTGGTATGCCAGACCCTTGTCGTACAGCTGCTTGAAGGCCCACATAACGGATTCCATGTACGGAATGTTCAGGGTCTTGTAGCCGTGCTCGAAATCAACCCAGCGCGCCTGACGGTGCACGTAGTCCTTCCACTCATTCGTATACTTGAGCACGGATGCACGGCAGGCATCGTTGAACTTGTCGATGCCAATTTCCTTGATCTGGTCTACAGAGTCAATGCCCAGTTCCTTCTGAGCTTCGAGCTCGGCCGGCAGACCGTGCGTATCCCAACCGAACACACGGTTTACACGGTGACCCTTCATGGTCTGATAGCGCGGAATGACGTCCTTCGCATAGCCGGTCAGCAGGTGGCCATAGTGCGGCAGGCCGTTGGCGAACGGCGGGCCGTCGAAGAAGACGAATTCGTTCTGGCTGTGATCGCCGGAAGGACGGCGTTCGATGGACTTCTGGAAGGTGTCGTCCTTCTCCCAGTAGTCAAGCACGGACTCCTCAAGCTTGGGGAAGCTGGGGTTCGGCGCGACATTGGCGCTCTGCTCACCGGCAGCAGCCTTCGGATACACATGATTGGTGGATTCGCTCACCGTATGCTCCTCGTTTGGCGGTTTCATTACTTACTTTACGAGGACGATGATTTTCGTGCGATTGCGCACGTCCGACACCGCGGTACCACCTCGCTTGCCGCACTCCCCCGCTTTCCTTACGCGGGTTTCGTACGACCGCTTGACGTTCGGCTGTCCGGGCCGATCCCGCCGGTTCTACTGAGCCTGCGATCGCACCGCGCGATTTACGCGCGACGACCGCCGCCGTTCTTCCGGAAGCTCCCCGCTGATGACGGATCGTTGCTTTGCTTTTCAGTCGACAGCGTAGCACGCACTACGAACGTAGGTAAACGAAAGAGCCGCATGGCATCCACCATGCGGCTCTTCCTGCGCGACGACCGCGGTTCAATCGCAAATCAATCGCGCCAATCGCTTTCCGAGAGCGAATCAGCCTTCGTTGAGCTGCTCTTCCAGCTGCTTGACGATGTCGGCGTGCATCTTCTCGGTGATCTTCACCTTGAGCAGGAATACAACGCCGCTCAGGATGATGA
>OJQD01000406.1_pt1 | contig 16052 bp, 18 predicted proteins | sample 1598691 | NCBI WGS metagenome assembly OJQD01 (sample SAMN03922507, study PRJEB24848) | human gut metagenome | isolation source: stool sample | host: Homo sapiens | place: Germany | collected 2011-11 | reverse complement strand
CCCTTATTGAGAATGGTTCCCATTAAGCGCTGATGATACACCCGACACGCCGTGTGGTTTTGACATGTGTTGTGTGGTGTGGTACGCGGAAGTGCGCACGGTGAAGTGGTGCGGTTGTGGTGTGTCGTGTTTTGTGGTGTGGTATTATTGGGGGTATCGGTTTCGAGCGAAAGGAAAAGTTTATGCTTATTGTTATTACTATTTATGTTGTGATTGTGACGGTATTACTTATTAAGCAACGATTATGATTACGTTGAAACTGAGCGGGGTTTGAGTAAGAAAGGTCGCCCTTGTCGTAAATATGTTATTTCGGTTGATAATGGTGATTGATATAAAAAATAAGCCGGTTGACATTATTGTCAACCGGCTATTATATTAATTTATTGTTTTTTTATGCGCTAATGCTGTGTGTTGCTGTGCAGTATATTTCTGTGTTGTTTGGTATTGCGCTTGTGCATGATATGATTCCCCTGTGTGCGGTGTTGGTTGACGCGTATAGTGTACTGTTAAAGTAGTTTGAGCTTATGCAGTAGTTGTTTAGTGTGGATAGTCCGTAGCATGTGGCGATTATTCCGGCGTATGCTGTGTGATTGTTTACTACCTTAAATTGGCAGTTGAACGTGTATATTCCGTTATTGCATACTGATTCGCTGTGTATTATTTGGCCGTGATTGTCTGTGCCTGATACGTTGGCTTTCCAGTTGTTGTGAATGCTGTTGCGGGTGAACAGTGATTCTGCGAAGAGTCGTAAGAGTTGTTTTTGTCCGTTGTCGTTTGGATGTATTGCGTCCATTGAATCGCTGCTAGTGGATGCCCAGTCTTCGCGTCCGTTGAGCCATTCCCATGCGTATTGTATTTCGTGTACGTTTGGTGTTTGCGCTATTCCTTCCTCTATTGCGTTTAGTGTTTGTGGTATGTTTGCGTGGTAACGGAACATACCGTTTACGCCTAGCACGACGGGTGCGACATGTATTTCCGCGTTTGGAAAGTTGGTTAGCGCGTATTGCAGCGTGTTTTTTACTGCGGTTGTAATGCTAGTTGCTGTATGCGATTTGTCGTTTGCACCGCCCGCGATTATTATGTGTGTTATTTCTGTTTTGTTGTTTACTGCTTGCAATTGTGATAAAAACGTTGGTTCATTTACATAGCCCGCGTTGTTTTGTGCCATGTTTTGTACGGTGTTCGCGCCTATGTATGATTTGAATTGGTTTGCCCATGACATTGCTAGGCTTGATGCGCCGGTTCCGTAGCTGATCGAGTCGCCTATGATCGCGATATTTGTGTATGTTTTTCGTTTTAATTCTATGTTTGAATATATGCCATCTATTTTTTGTACGGTATTGTATAAGTCGGTTGCGTCGCTAACGCTGTTCGCGTGCAGCGCGGTTAGGTTTGCATTTATTGCGGTTAGGTCTGCATTTATCGCGGTAACGGCTGATTCATTGGTTTGCGCTAAGTTTAACGCATTGTCTGCGGTTGTGTTAGTGTTGTCTATTTTGTTTTTAAGCGCGGTGGCGGTTGCGGTGTCGGTCACGCCTAACGCGGTTAGATTTTTGTTGTTGTTTTGTGCTGTTTCTAAAGCCTGAGTTGCTTTACCGCCCGCAGTGTTTGCGTTACTGTTGATTTTGTATAAATTATCGTCGATAATATCCATTGACGCGTTGTATTGATCGTTGAGGTTGGCCGCGTCGCCGGTTTGATATTTTTCGAGATTGAAGTTGGTTGTGTAGTCGGTCATGTTAGTTGTCCTTTCGGAGGTTTGTTGGATGATTTATTTCTTCCTGTACTTTTAGTTGATGGATTACACGGTCTAGCGTGCGCATTGCCGCGTTGTACCCGTCGCGTAGATCGGCTAGATCGCCGGTTTCGTATAGTGGCAGATGATAAAACGGTGTTTGTGATGCCATGAGTGTACGCCTTTACTCGGTTGGGGGGATTGGATAACCCTCTGCGGTTTTTTTGAGGGTACTAAGGTCAGTGACGGTGAATATTTCCGTGCCGGTACGGTTTAAGATGTGGTTGAGAGTGGTTCCAAGTGTTTGCGCGTTACTTCCTGTCAGGCCTAGCGCGGCTATGAATGCTGCTAGTCCATCCGGCAACACGTTGTTATTCAACGCTAAGTCTGCTTTATCGCTGACACTTTTTATTGCCGCGTCGATTTTATCCATTGACGCGTTGTATTGGTCAAGTAGATTTGCGGAATTTCCAGCTTCGTATTTTTCCAGCGCGTAATTTGTAGTGTTAACCATGATTTACCCTTTCATGCTAACGGTGGATATTGTTCACCGGTTGTCGGATTAGTGACGCGTGGCGTGGTCTCGTCGAATATGGTAAGGTTGCCGATTGCGGGCGTTTCGTCGGTACGGTGTTCGGCTAGTTTACCGGTGTTAATATCGGCTATTTGCGTGACACGCGCGCCATACACCGCTAGTTCGCGGTACAAATCACGAAGCGCGGTTTTACTGTCAGTATATTCGCCTTTTGTAACGTTCCATACTAGCTGTGTGTCTCCTATATGGCCGATTTGTTCTTGCAGTTGTGCTATGGCATTAGCATAGTCGTTTATGTGCGCTTCAATGTTTTTTATTCTTGTATCGTAGTCGTTCAATGTTTTGTTTATGTCGGTCACGATTTCGTCAAGATACGCCGTTATGTGATCGATTTCGCATGCAATGTGTTTTATTATTTCCTCTTGGCTTTTAGCATTCCAATAGAACGCGGGTATGGCGGGTGTGTACGGCCATACCGAGAAAAACGGGAGTAGTGGAAACATGTGCATTATCCTTTCAGTAATTGTTTATGTTGATCGTCCATAATGGGCTAAAACATGTTTCAAGGTGATCAAGCAACAATACGTCAATATCGACATATTCGCCGTTTCTTATGCGATTGACTTTGTCCATGAAATCACCGTTGGTAATCGTCTCATATTGGTTATCCGTCGCGTTGCTTGCGTAGTCTTGGTTTTCGGCTAACTGTGTTGCGGGGAAATCACTGTAGACGGTACGCATTTTGTGCCATATATCGCTATCGCTGAGAATTATATCGGGATTATTGCTTACAAGCGCATAGAGTGGGCGCAATACCGGCATGATTTCCTGTATGAGACGCATAAAGTGCCGTCGCCATCTTGACGGTGGCATAACGCCTAACTCTCGATCAAAAAAACGGTTTTCGATTTTCTTGCAGCAGCGCGTATATTGCGTGTCATCATAGGCGACGTCCCGCCATGACCATGCAGCGTTACCCCAGTCAACACCGCCCGGCACGTCGAGCAGTTCGCCAAACGTGTACGTCATCACGCCGTGGAAATCGTCGTACGATTCACACGGCTGATAATGGTTTATGTCATTCTGCATTGTCATCGTCATTCATTCTTTCAACGTCCGTCAAGTAAGCGTAGTTGCGAGAAACATTGTCTTCGTTCCATACAACTTGTATCGGTTCCTTGAGGTATTTTCTAAATCTTGTGTTGAGAATATCGCACGCGGCACGACGTTCTTCTAATTCGCTGAGCGCGCGTAGATCAGTCGGTTCGCCGTAATCGTTGATTTCGTCGGCGGTCTGCCGTTCCATTTTCAACGGCAGATTTTTAATGCCCAACGATTGATAGAACGCGTTCCAAGTGTTCTGTATATCGTTCTGCAATTCCATGCCGATATATTCGACATTGGTTTTCAGCACGTTCGCTTTCATGGAATCGGTGAAACCCGGTGTCGCCATGATAGCCATTTCACCGCCTGAGATTTGCTTGATAACGTTGATGCCCGCCGTTTGTTGTCCGGCTGGAACCTCAAGGATGAACGGTGTTTTCTGATTGAAACGATTTTGCCGTCGCGTCATGTACAAATCTTCGATTTCGTGCGCGAAAAATTCAATCGTCGGAATGAGTGGCGTACGAGCACGGTTGGCGTAGATGAAAACACCATTGGAATTGTTAACCGGAAAACGCCAACCGTTAATACCGTAACTATCCCATTTCTTCGGCTTGTAATAGACGTTGAAATTTGAGGTAGTCACCGCTTGCGTACTGAAAAACACGCCCGGTTTGCTATGCGGAAACGCGATCGTGGCGTAACCGAAATACAATAGATTGTATTCGAGAAACCACGCGTCGCATGTTTTCGGCAGATTCAACCACTTAAACCTTGACAGCGCAATATTCAACATTTGAGAATACGCCATCGAATACGCTTGCGAGTTGAGCGCTTGTGATTGCTGCCACACCGGAGCGCCACGTTCGCCCATTTCCGCACGAGTCAACGCCCTTTTATGCGTGCGTTTACGTCCCATACTTTCCCACCTTATAGATTGTCGTGTGTGAAGTCGCCGCCGACTTCCTCGGGTTTCGTCCATATTGTAACACCGTTACTGAAAATATCCCTGATCGTCTGCAATTGCTCGTTTTGCGCAAATGGACAGATAACCCATATATCCGCGCATTGCCAATACGCGAAATGCTTGCAAGGCGTCAACGACGGCCGACTGTAAAGTTTGTTGCTCGCGATGCCATAGCGCAACATGTAATCACCCGCCGCCGCAATCGCGCCATTGTCTTCGGTGACGATTTTAACAGTCATGGTGTCAAGCCCCGTAGCCTGTCTGAAATTGTCACCACCATACGCTCCTACAGGTTGCGCGGTGTGGTTGAGTAAGTCGCGCCATGCAGCGTTAACATTGGAACGCGTGTTTACCATGACACGTTTAGCGTTATCCACACTCTGATTACGTGACGCGTTAGCGTTCGCGTTCGCCGTGGCGACGCTTGCGCCTGTTATTGTCGCATTGGCCGCGTTAGACGCATTAGCGTTATCGGTGTTGAGCTTATTGGAACGTTGCGTGCTATCCGTGGCGTAGCTTTTTGCTTGCGCAATCAGTCCCGCATTGCATTCCAGCGCGTTGCTTGCTTTTTTGGATGCCGCGTCGCTTGACGCGGTGTACACAAGTTGGTTATTGGTCAACGCAATCGCCGCGTTATAGCTTGACGTGCCAACACCTATCACACCGGAACTAATCCCCGCTGCCGCGCCGATCACAGCCGGGAGCGCGGCACCGCCTGTAGCCGCGCTTGCTGCCAACCCAGCGCCAACCGATATTGCACTTGTGGCGAGACTACCAAGAGTTGAAGTGACATTGGTCATTGCCGCTTGTTCTTGCCCGGTGACATATGACGCGGTTGCGACTGCCAAGTCTTCCGACAGATCGGCGTTTATCTTTGCGTTTTGATATTTCTGTTCGTTGTCTAGTTTGGTATTTCCGCGCGCTGTTATGTCCGTCGCTGCTTGATTTGCATTAGCTGTTGTCGTGTTGCGCAATCCGTTGGCGGTTGCGGTGTTCGCAACGCTTGTTTGTCCTGTGCGCGCGGTGTTGTCACGGCTAACGTTGCCCATACGTGCGCCGTTTTCGTACGATATAATGGCGTTTTCGCGTGCTTGCGCGACTTCGCGATTATATGCGTCGGCGCGGTGCGCGTCGATCGCGCGACGTTGCATCGCATAAGTCGGTATGTCGTGCGATATGAGTGTTTTGAGCACGTCCGCGTTCGGCACGTCGGCGGTGACATTAGCGCCGTTGATTGCGTTAATACTAATGGACGTATCACCGTCGGCACCGATCCCGTCAAGCCATGCGATTTGTCGCAATATCGGATAGCTGAGGGATGTGATAGTCTGCACCGAGAGTCGCCCGCAGTCAGCTATTTCCACACGGCTTTTATTACCGAGATTATCGGATATTTCGAGGTGCGCGTAGGGTGCAAGATACAGTCGTGTTATTTTGGCATATGCATTAGCGTAACCAAAATCGTCGATAGTCAAATCAATATCGGATATTTTCGTACGAGTACCGCTAACCGTATGCCATTCGACACCATTAACAGTTACGCCGCTGCTAAACCGCATCATGTTTGCAGTGGCTACGAACACCGCTGTAATCTGTGACATGATATGTGGATAATACGCAAAAAGCGTGTCGAAATAATCATCCGAGATTTTGGACGATTCGAGCGCATACATGCTTACGTTGCTTACAGTAAGATTATCAACGGAATTATACGATGTGCCCGCGCCGGTGACGTTTGCCGTGGAAATGTTTCCGGCACCCCACGAGAAATTCGTTACCGTACCGTCGTTATTGCTGTATGTCGGGTCAGTGTCCGCGATGCTCGTGCCCCGCACGTTGCTCATGGTTTGCAATTGTTCGGGCGAAAACGTTGCGGCCAAACAGATGTATCTTGTGCCATTTTGCAGATTAAACGGCGTGCTTTTTCTTATATTCGATGCCGCGCTACCATAATCGACATCGGACAATGTGAAATCACGGCAATTCGCCCGTGGGTTTTTCAACAGTTCTTGCGGTGTCGTTTCCATCAATGGCGCGTGTCCGCGTGACAATAACAAACCGTTTATTGTGACGGTGTTAATATAATCCGTCCATACGTCGCGCATAAGCGTGCATGTTGTCGTGTTCGGTGCTTCCGCGCGTACGGAAGTGATGAAAAAATGATAGCGTGTCTGCACGTCGGTTTTCTGATACGGCGCATTGATAATATCATGCGAAAAGTCAACAACAATGTAATTGTATTGTTGTACCGTCATGTAAGGCACGGGCAATTTTATGCCGTCCGTGTCGGCGCGTGCAATGTACATGTTCGTGGTCAGTTTGACGGTTTCGCCGTCCAGTTTGTCAAACCACGTGTCTCGTGCGACGTTATCGGGGAATTTAACGACATCGTGGTAGTCATCGTACCAATTCACATGACACAACTTGATTACAGTGTTTGGTGTCCAAACATTGTAATCGAAAACGTTGCGATACTGCTCGTATACGCGCGTGTCCGTATCGGGGAACGTCGTTGCGTTTTGCAAATGTGGGAAGTCCATTTTCACACCCTTTCTATATGAAAAATGAGTGGTGTTTCACATGAAACACCACTCATTTATATCATAAATGATTTCAGATTATGCGACGGTGAACGTGCATGTTGCGGAATGTTCCGTAGTCTTACCGTTCGGATTGACATACGTAGCGGTGCCCGTCACGGTAATGACGTCACCGGCCACAAGGCCATCACGCTGGACATGCAAGCGCGCTTGGTCATCCACGAACGTATTGACGTTGAGATCGAACGCCGCACCGTGCGCGTCATCCCCGCTTGCGGCATGGTTCGCCGCAACCTCGTACGTCGCCGCGTTCGGTGCCACCTGTATGGCGGTGCCGGTCGGCGCGACGGTGGCGGTGAGCTTCGGTGTGAGCTGCATAAGATCACCCGCCTTGACGGTGCCCGTGTTCGGAGTCAGCGTGAAACCGGTCACTGTCTGAGTCACAACCTTGATGGATGTGCCCGCGTCGGTAGTAAACAGCGCGCATGGCGTGAACGGAGATACGCCATAAATGCCCCAATGATTCAAGTATAACGTGTTGGAAACAGTTTGCGGATTGTAGAACTGCGTAGTGCCGTACATGGTGTCTCGCACCTGATACCAATCCGTCGACACAAGCAACGCCACCGCGCCATCGATACCAAGCGACGGCACTTGAATAATGCGATACGGCACGTCGGCCTTGTCCAGCTGGAACACGGCAGACAACGCGTCAACGTCGAGCGAAGCGAGATATTCCGGCTCGATTAACAACACCATTTGCTGCGGGTTAGCGTACGCCGGAATGTCCGTGACGTTCAACGCGTTGTACTGCGTTGACGGGAACTGCATACGTCCGGCGGTCGCACGCAATGCCTTGAGCAAAGTTTTGGCGGTAGTTTGGTCGCTTGGCACCGCGTCAAGATGCACCTTGTAGAAACCAAGATTCTGCTCGTAATGACGTATCAGCGCAAGCATAATGTTCATTTCGTCGTAATTGTCGGAATTACGGGGCGTTTCCATAATCTGCGCAACGAAACGATTCAAACCGAAATCATCCACGAAAGCCTGCCGCAATTCATCATCAGTCCATGAAATCGGGTATTGGTCACGACGATTCATTTCATAGAACCACACCGCCGCTTCGGGACGATGCATCTTCAAAAGGTCTTCCGCATCATCCTTGTACCCGTGCGCCTTAATCCACTTGACTGCAATTTCCTGTACAGTCGAACCCCAGTACAAGTTTTCCTTTTTGAAAATCGAAAGCGGATTTTCAAACGGTGCGTTCTGCGCCATTACGGTTAGTCCGATACGATTGACCATGTTCCAAACACAGTCGTTCAAATATTGGCGGTTCATTGGGTCGAACAAGTAGCGCATCGTGTTCGCCACACCGGTTTGTGTTGCGCTTGGAATACGCTGCTGATAATCGTCCGTACCCTTGGTACGCACCTTATCCAAAATTGTCGCATTGTCTACAGCCATAATATTTTCTCCTATCGATTAAAGCGTGTAGTCGAGATTTTCCAAGTCTTCCGCCGCCGCTTGCGCGATTGCTTCCGCAGCGTCATCGTCGTTTTCCTTGACTGTTGCGCCGTTTTCGACCATTTGCGCAACGGAATCGGTGAAATTGTCATATATGCCGTCGATTCGTTCGCTAATTGCGTTCGTGCGGTCACTTAATTCACTCACCTTGTCAAGCACGTCGCGCAACATGTCGCGCAAATCATCAAATTCGCCCGCGCGGTGCGCTTCGTTTTCCGTAAGATCATCGCGTTCGGCGGTGTCCCTTTCCTCAGAAGTTTCGTCATCCATTATTTTTTCCTTTCATATATGAAAAAGTCGTGCCGGCGAACGAATACCGAACCGGCACGACTTAAGAATAGCATACGTGCAACATGATTCACAACGATGGACGGCGCGCTTTTCCCTCACGGCCATATCATTGGCGGAGTCAACCGTGGTTATCAATGATAATGTTTTATCGCCCTCGTTACGGCACCTTGCGTATGCCGTGGTTATTTTACACCGAAATTTCTAAGCATTGCAATTACAGCGTGTTGCGTTTCCACCGTGTCATAACGTAGGTATCCTAATGCATAATATGACGTAAGATTTCTAATCAAGTCCTTTGCCACATTTGCCGTAAGGTAATTAAGTTTATTATCATCCGTCGTGATCGCAAAATATGGCACATGCGCGCCCGCATCATATTTTGAGGATACAAAAACGTAGCCACAACGTAAATCAACATAAACGCCATATTCGCGCCGCAACCAACGGAAGACATACGTAAGTTTAGCATGTTTGTGCGGTTTTTCAAGAAAATCAGTGTTATAGTGCTTGAATTTGTTTTTTGCGGTGACATCATCGTTATTTTTCATCATGCGCCCCGCGACTGTGTTTTTCGTTTTCTGCGCAGCGTATTTATCATCTTCAACATAATCGAAAATACACGTTTTCCCGTCAAGCCATTGCAAACCAAACTCAGGTTCTAAGGGAACGTCATAATGTTCAAAATACGGATTATATGCGTCGCACGCATTACCCAACAAAAAGATTCGCGGCTTACGCAGCTTGCTATCGTCGGCGCGTTCACGCGTTACGGTGTCTACAAGATTCGCCAATTGTTCATATTCGTTGCGCAAATAATGGTGATATACATCGTCGGGGTCTATAATAATTTCATCCATGCAAATGTTACGTACATTAACATATGTGCTTTTTTTCTTCTGCTGCTGTAATGATAATGGGATGAAATAACCACATGTCCGCCAATTTTTATCGCCGTTACGACGTATTTCAGCTACCTTGTTATGCACCCTAAAATCGTAGTCGGGAAAAATATTATCTTCTATTATCCTGTCAAAATATTTTGCCGCCACGTCGTTATTTTCCTCTCGGTACCGTGTGACTTCAACAAAACAGATATTGTTTTTAATATAATCCTCTAGCATGTACCGGCGCACGCCGTAAGTTTTACCGAGGCCACGCGCGCCAATTATAAGATTTACGTCCGCGTCGCGCGGCAATATCTGTGTTCTAAGCCGATCATAATAATATTTCGCCATCAATACTCACAATCATAGGTTTGCCATCCCGCATAATAAGTTCGCGGGGCGTTGTTTCCGCATTCCTATTATACGTGTTTCGTATGTATGTCAGATTCTCGCCGTTAGCTTGTTTATCCGATTCGCCTAGCCATCTGCCGGACGGATACAATGCGATCGCTTCGGGCGCGTCAACATGATATGTCGCGCCCTGATAATCGGTGACGGTGCCGATGTACCTGTCCCATACATGCGGGCGGTTACGTTGCAACGTGTGGCAAATCTCATAATCTACCAATACGTCATAACCGAGCGATATTTGTACGGTTTCCGCGAAACCGTGCCCCACATGCATGAGATCGGCTATAAAATCTTCAATGGTGTACGCACCGTCCGGCCGTGGGAGTCCGGCGCAAGTGACATGCACGCGCCCGTTCTTGTCCAAACTCACGCGTGCTTTGTTCCACAATTCCATATGTTCGACATAACGCGTGACACCGCCACAGTCCTCAACCTCGAATTTTCCGATATGATCTAGCGTTGACGCCATGTCGGGCGCGGTATTTCGGACGCGTCGCATGGTGCGGTTGATCGCGTTTTCGATCGCGTTATGCAGCGGTTTGAGCGCGTCCAGCAGTTCCGCGTCGCTCACATCGTCATCGCAACTGATTTTCAGGCTATCGGTGTCGCCGCCCGTGACCGTTACGCGCGCGCCGAAATGACGGTATATCAGCATCATGGCTATCAAGAGGTGCATTCTGCTGCCCGCTACGATTCGCATTCCGTACGTGTAGAGAACACGTGGTGTTTTCGGCCGTTTTTTCGCAAAATTCTCGGGAGTGCAAACAGTGTTTTTATCGACTTCAAGTTCGCCGTTTTCCGTCACGCGATAATCCGCTTTCATAACGTCCTGTGCCTGTGTGCCATATATGCCATTAAATTGCCCCTTAACAGTACTCCCGTAATAAGATTGCAGAAATTTCATGCTCAATGTACCCGCCTTAGCGTCGCGTGCGATACCCTCGGGGATTGAATCAGGTATTTCGCCCACGTACGCCGTGCCTTCATGATAATGTTTAATCAGGTTTTTCACGTCGGTTTTCCGTGCAAACAACATATTGGATTGTAAGGTTACGTAATCGGGCGGAACAATCGTTTTAGTGGTTGCTTCACCGTGCAGTACATGCATTTCGTCAAACTCGTATACTTGCGCCACGTTCCACAATTCGATTTCATTGACATGCAATACACACGCGTCCGCCCGATATAATTTACCGAAAGCGTACGTTGGATTAACGGCGCTGTCAACGTAACCATGCGCCCTAACGCTGTTTTCCTGTGTTTTCGCGCGCTCGTTATTGCTATAATCGGTGTCCGCTTGCAACGTTTTCACAAACTTGGAACGTGGGCATATTGCAATCCCCCACGCATCGAAACATGTGTTTTCGCGCAATCTGAGATTTACGAATCTCACCGCAGCATGCAATCCCGTGAGAAACGGGTCATCATAATTCGTCAACACGGTGTCAAGCGACGTACTAACGATACGATCGCATACGATTTGCAGAATATCCGTAGGCACTGTAGCGAATTTTACCGGCAGCCGTCGCCCGTTAATGAATGCGTGATGCATCGATGTAACGTCCAAGGACGCGACGTTATCCACGACAACACTAGCGGTTTTAGCGCTCGTAAACGTCAAACCGCCACGGAAACATGCCTTACGCAAAGCGTAAGATTCGTAATCTTTCGGAAATTCCTGATTGCACGTCATCTCGAAAGCGCGTTGCAATGTGATTTTCTTACCACCTTGCAGCGTGACTCGCCGTCCGCCGATCTCACGGCGTGCCATCTGCCGCACAAGCGACGTCTTGGTAAGCACGCGGCAACCCAGCATATCAGGCGTAAGCCAATGATTCGCACGCAAAAGCCATTGCAGATATTGCGGAATTACCTGTACGTCACGCCGCGCGTAAAATAATTCTTCCTCGGTCAACGGAGTTTCGGGCGTGCGCACAAGTGAGTAATCCCAGTCGCCCACCGCTTTCGGGAGTCCACATGTCTCGCCCATCGCGCGCAGTCCGCCCATTTCAAGATAGAATGTGTCCCAAAAGCGACACACCACGGTATCGTTCACAAGCAGATCGAGCGTGTACACGCTTGTGGCGGTTTGCGCGTTAGCCTCAATCGTGTACGTCTGCGCCAATTCCAGCATGAGACTCTGCATGTCGAACATGAGGTTATAAGCTGCGATAATCGGAACATAACCGTGCGCGCGCCCATATTCGATAAGATCGGCAAGGTATGTCAGCGCTTCAGCCGTGTGCCGGTAAAACCGCACATCGTCCGTATCGGGAGTATACGATTCCAGTGACGTATTACGCAAATCGTTGAAAATGTATAATATCGGGTATGCGCGTGTTTCGGCACCTTCGCCAATGTTCGTTGTTTCGGTGTCGAATATCGCCGCTACCTTAAATTCCTTGCGTTCTTTCATCGTATCACGTCGGGTGAAACCGCTAATAGCCATATCGGGCTTCCGCCGTCAACGTCCGTATAATCCTCTAATTCGCCTGTGTGCATTTTCATGTTTTTGGCATATTCCAACGCTTTTTCATTTCGTTGCATGATAGTATCAAAAAGCTCACTGAGCGAATCGGCGTCGTATGCTTTCATGATGGCTTCAAGCCGTTTGTTCGGCGGAACGTTCGATTTCTGCCATATGTTTTGTGTATATCGCCAAAACACCTTGACTTTTTCCCGTCCGAGATCACCCAACGCGCTCGGCATTCCCTTGGATGCCATTCGCATTTCCTCGCGAAAAATGTTGAACGAACGCGCGCGCTCCCTCGCACGCCCTTTACCGCCACGCACGCCGCTCACCTGTTGCACGAGCTTATCGGCGGTTTCGTTCGCACGCTGATACAGTTCATTCCGCATGCCGCTATTACGGACACGCCCGACATACGTATGTTTCAGCTGCGTTTCAAGTCGTTGTATGTAAGAGCGCCGTGCGTTCGCTTCGCTTTCAGGCATGTTTTTGGTAATGCTTTTTTTCAGACTGTTGATCGCGCGACGTACGCGCTTGCGTTTCGCAGTCAATACATCCGCTTGTTTATGCGCTCTAGGCATGTTCACCACCTTATAAAAAAAAGTGCCATAACACGTATGACACTTTTTGTTTCATTTCACACTACTTGATTTCAAGCGATTTCAAGCGATTTCGTGAAACGGCCGCCGCCCAGCGGTGTCTGCTTGACCGCAACAGTGATGCCGTCCGGCGCGTTGAAATCGGGGAACATATCGTAGATATCCAACACACTGCGGTAGATACCCTGTGACTGACTGAAATACGTGTTGCCGTCCTTTCCAAAAAGATAGACGTTCGCGCATTTCTGTCCAGTCTGAGAACGCACGCCCGGTGCGATATAGGTACCAACAATCGTCAACGGTTCCGCACCGCGTCCGTTCAGCGACAACGCGCTATTACGTGCGTTGACGATAGCGCGCTTGCCCTCAAACGTGCTGTTGTCCATCGTGCAAATATAACGATAGTTGGCAGCAATGTTCTGTGCGTTTTCGTTCGCGGTGGTGTCGTTCATCTGTTCGTTTTCTTCGTTCATTTCGATTCCTTTCAGAATTCAATTTCTTCGTTGTCGTTGTCGTTGTCGTTGTCGTTGTCGGAGCCGGTAACGTCAACCGCAACACGCTCGGCGTGCTCGATGAACGTATCAGCGTCCATGACGTACACGGTTTTATCAACCGTAATATCGTCAATCAACACGTTAACAATACCGGCATCCATAAGCGCCTTCACAGCCATTTCAACGTTGCGAACGTTTCCGGTGGTATGGAACGTCTGTGCTACGCCGTCTCGATCATAATAGCTTATGGTGCTGTCAGCGATTACTTTACGAATCTTTCGCATGTTTATTATCCGTTTCTATCTTTTTACCACCTATTTGATGGCATAAATATTTATAGCACAAAAAATCGGCGTGCGCAAAAAGCAACACGCCGATTATTGATATTGATTCTCAATAACGCAAAATCTGCCCCGGATAAATCAAGTTCGGGTTAGACAAACCGTTAAGCGACGCGACACGTGCCCAATCACCGCCGAAAATCGACCACAAAGACTCACCGGACGCAACCGTATGCGTGCGCGCTACATTCGATTGCGCAGCCACAGCACCGCCATAACACACGGTTTCACCCGGATAAATCACAGCCGGATTACCCGACGCGTACCCGTGCCACGACTGCCACGGCAACAAGCCCGTGCGCTCAGCAATGCCCGACAACGTGTCACCCGACGTGACCACCACGCAAGCAGACTGCGCGACATTGCCACCGGTGTTCGTTTCCGACGCGGACACATTCGCACCGTCGCCATGCGCGTATGCATCCCACTGCCAACGTTCGCCCCTGAAATAATTCAAGTCCAATCGTCCGGCATAACCCGGCACATATCCGTTCGACGTGTACTGCCGCATGGCTTCACCATACGCACCATACAGCCACGGCGTTTCCTGATAACCGGTGACAGCCATTGACGCATATTGCGCAACCCACACGCCACAATGTTCCCGCACGAACGAAGTAAGCTGCCCCAGCGCGGACGCCTGAACATAGACGATCGGCCACACCTGTGTGCGATCATGCACATGCCGAACCCACGTTTCAATCCACGCGCCGTTACCAAACTGCGGATTATCCTGAGATTCCCAGTCCAAAACAAGCACCGCGTTACCGACGTATCCGCGCACATTATCTACGAAAAAGTCAGCTTCCGCGTTCGCGTCACGCCCCATCGCGTAATGATACACACCGATACTCTTGCCACTATTCGTCGCGCGTCCGAGCTGATAGTTAGCAGCCTGATTCACGCCATTGGTCAAACAGACATTGTTGAAACCGCCTACGCCCCATGTGGCACCCGCCACAATAAAATCAGCGTCAACCGCTCCCGTGTCAATATCACACTGCCAATTGCTCACGTCAACACCGCGCATATCCGCATTAGCCGAAGGTGCAACAGTCAGCATTAAGGCACAAACACAAGCTAACGCGCTACGCCATATTCGAGACATCATCATCCCCCCTGTTATCCTTAAGCAATGCAATAAGTTCTTCCGTCAACACATTATTTTTTGTCATCAAATCATTAAAATCACTGAACGTCGTGGCGATAAACCACGCCATGCCACAGCACGCAACAATCGGAAAACCAACACTTCCGACAACGGTTACAATCGAACTAATATCCATCAAAACACCTCGATAATAAGAAAGGTCATGACACATCGAACGACATGCCATGACCCAATATATCACAATCGCGTGGCCTATCCGGGAATTGAACCCGGCACACACATTTTATAAGAATGCCACTCTAACCACTGAGTTAATAGGCCAAACAACACTATATCACATCAAACGTCACCCCTTCGCACACCCGCGCGCATCCTAGCCACCTCACCCGCATAATGCGACATGACAAAATCAAAACAATCCGCGCAATCCACTTTCTTACTCCTAGATGCAAACACAGATGCTCTATTATCATGTCGAATACTCTTACACAACGAACCAGCAATATAACCGGTGTAATTAACCCTACTCATAACGGCCACCTTTCTTCACAATCACCGAGTAATAAGATAGCCTAAACAGACTGCACCCGGAACGTGAAACACGCCATCGTCAAGTACATCCCTAAGCCCGTATACGTCAATGCAATCAACAAACCGAGTTTGTATCAAGCAATCGGACGCAATATCAACGAAATACACAAGCACATCATAAATACTATTCACGTTAAAATCAATTGAATTAGACAACGCTTTAAGATTCATAAAACTCATTTTAATCACTCCTATTTTCAATTATGCATTAAGAGCTATTATAAGTAATACCGTCACAATCACAACATAAATAGTAATAACAATAAGCATAAACTTTTCCTTTCGCTCGAAACCGATACCCCCAATAATACCACACCACAAAACACGACACACCACAACCGCACCACTTCACCGTGCGCACTTCCGCGTACCACACCACACAACACATGTCAAAACCACACGGCGTGTCGGGTGTATCATCAGCGCTTAATGGGAACCATTCTCAATAAGGG
>OJQD01000399.1_pt1 | contig 16305 bp, 15 predicted proteins | sample 1598691 | NCBI WGS metagenome assembly OJQD01 (sample SAMN03922507, study PRJEB24848) | human gut metagenome | isolation source: stool sample | host: Homo sapiens | place: Germany | collected 2011-11 | reverse complement strand
CAAACTGGAGAAGGTGAGCGTCGTACTGGAGAAATAGAAAACTGCGCGCACGCGGCTGCGTGCGCGCAGTTTTTCAAATAGAACCGATATATGCATCATTCACACGGCCGCGCAACGCTGGGCGGCAAATTGAGCGCCGTGCTCGTCGCGGCCGGAAGTTCCGTGGGGCTGGGAAATATCTGGCGGTTCCCCTATGTCGCCGGAGACAACGGCGGCGGAGCTTTTCTGGTGATTTACATTCTCTGCGTCCTGCTGCTGGGACTGCCCATCATGGTGGCCGAATTCTCGGTCGGACGCGCCTCGCACCGCAATGCCGTGGGAGCCTACCGGGCGCTCGACCCCAAGTGGAGTTTCCTGGGCTACAACGGCGTCGTGGCGGCATTCCTGATCCTGGGCTTCTACTTCGTGGTGTCGGGATGGACCGCCGAATACATGGTTCACTCCGTGACGGGAAGCCTCGCCCGGTACACCACCGCCGACGAATACAAGAGCGTTTTCGAGAATTTCATCCAGAACCCGTGGCGGCCCGTGCTCTACACCGCGCTGTTCGTGCTGGCCACGCACTTCGTCATCGCGATGGGCGTGCAGAAAGGCATCGAACGCTCGGCAAAGGTGCTGATGCCCCTGCTGTTCGTCATCCTGATCGCACTGTCGATCCACTCGCTGCTGATGCCCGGCGGCGAGGAGGGGCTTCGGTTCCTGTTCCGGCCCGACTTCTCGAAGGTGACGCCCTCGACGGTGCTCGTGGCGCTGGGGCAGGCCTTCTTCTCGCTCTCGATCGGCATCGGCACGATGGTCACCTACGCCTCCTACTTCAAACCCGACACCAACCTGCGCCACACGGCGCTCAACGTCACGATCCTCGACACACTGGTAGCCGTGCTGGCCGGCGTGGTGATCTTCCCGGCGGTGTTCAGCGTGGGCATCGAACCCTCGTCGGGACCGTCGCTCGTATTCATCACCCTGCCGGGCATCTTCAACTCGATGCCGCTGAGCATGGTCTGGTCGTCGGTATTCTTTCTGCTGCTGGTCGTTGCGGCGCTCACCTCGACCATCTCCCTGCACGAAGTCATCACGGCCTACATGCACGAGGAGTGGCACATGAGCCGGCGGGCCGCCGCATGGTCCACGACCGGAGCCTGCATGGCGCTGGCCGCCGTGGCATCGCTGTCGCTGGGCGTTCTGAAGGGATGGAACATCTTCGGACTCACGATTTTCGACTCGCTCGACTACCTTACGGCCAACATCCTGCTCCCCGCCGGCGGATTTTTCACCTGCATATTCGTCGGCTGGCGCCTCGACCGGAAAATACTCAAGGCCGAAATCAGCAACAACGGCACGCTGAAATTCCGTATCTACGGGGTGTTCATCTTCCTCGTGCGCTACGTCTGCCCGGCAGTGCTGCTGCTGATCTTCCTGGATAACCTGGGCCTCTTTTAGCGGCCCGCACCGATCAGAACGAAACCCAAAACCTACCGAAACCATGAAACGATTCATTGTCCTGCTGCTCGTCTGCTGCCTCGGCGCAGCCGTTACGGCCCGCCCGATCCGGGGCACGGTCAAATGCGCCGGGACGCCGGTCTCCGGCGTCACCGTCACGGACGGCCACTCCTTCACCGAAAGCGGCGCCGACGGAACTTTCACCCTCGACGCCGACGACGACGCGCTGTTCATCAGCATCGTAACCCCTTCCGGCTACCTGGCCCCCATGGAGCAGGACATCCCGCAATTCTTCCGGCCCTACGCCGCTTCCACGAAGCGTTACGATTTCGAGCTGCGTCCGTGGCCGGCCACGGGCGAGGTTTACGAATTGCTGGCGATCGGCGACCCGCAGCCCAAAACCGCGGCGCATTTCGACCGGCTCCGAACCGAGATCATCCCCGAACTGCAACGCGCGACCGCCCTCGGGAAGCAACGGGGCACGGCACAGGCGGCGCTGCTGCTCGGCGACATCGTCTGGGACTCTCCGGAGCTGTTCGCCGGCGTCCGCGAGCAGTTCGCATCGCTCGGAATACCGGTCTACGGCGTGATCGGCAACCACGACCACGACCGGAACAAATACACCGACCGGGAGGCCACGGAGAACTACCGGAACCATTTCGGCCCCACCTACTACGCCTTCGACATGGGACGGACCCACTACATCGTCCTCGACGACATCGTCTACCACGGAGCGAAGAAATACGACGAGCAGATCGACTCGCTGCAACTGGCCTGGGCCGCGGAATACGCCCGGCGGCTGCCCGCCGGGTCGCGCGTCTGCGTGGCCATGCACGCCCCGGCCATGAAGGCCTGGAAAGGCAATCAGGTCATGGAGTCGGCCGCCAGGCTGATGGACGCCTTTGCCGGCCACGAACTGCATTTCATCACGGGACACACGCACGTCAACTCGAACTACGACATCCGCGAAGGAGTCGTGGAGCACAACGTGGCACAGATCTGCGGAAATCTGTGGTACGACCCGATCAACAAGGACGGCACGCCCAAAGGCTACCAGCTCTTCCGCGAGTGCGGCGGAGAGTTCTCGTGGGAGTACCGGAGCCTCGGGTCTCCGGCCGTACGGCAACTGCGGGTATGGCAGCCCGGGCAGGTGGAAGCGTTTCCCGGAAGCGTCGTGGCCAAAATCTGGAACTGGGACCCCTGCTGGACCGTCGTCTGGTACGAGGACGGCCGTTACCGCGGCGCAATGCAGCGCATCCAGATCGTCGATCCCGACTATGCGGCGCATCTCGACTCGCTGAAAAACGCCGGGCGGAAACTCGCCAAATCGCAGCATCCCCGCATCTCGGACTTCTATTTCAAAGCGCGTCCTTCGGCTTCGGCACAGACGATCGAGGTAGTCGCCACGGACCGTTTCGGACGCCGCTATTCGGAGCGCATCACGCTCGAAAAGGCCCAATGACCGGCCGAAGCGGCGACAGCTGAACAAGTCCGGGCGAGCGGCGGGAACGGATCAGACGAACGAACGCCGGACAGCAAAAGAACGAGGCGGATGGAATGTACTTCGGTACTGTCCATCCGCCTCGTTTAAAGGATGTGCGAAAGATCGCCGCCAGAAAGCGGCAATCAGTTGATATTGCGCCGGTCGGGTTCATGGTCGGGCGAAGCCGCCTCCATGTCGATCTGCAACTTCACCATGTTGATGGCCGTGGCCGCAGCCTCGTCGCCCTTGTTGCCGTGACGGCCGCCGCAGCGGTCGAGGGCCTGCTGCATGTCGCCCACCGTCAGCACGCCGAAAGCGATGGGCATGTTCCACTGGATTTGCAGCTGCGTAATGCCCTGCGTCACGCCCTGACAGATGAAATCGAAGTGGCGCGTGTCGCCCTGGATAACGCATCCGAGAGCGATGACGGCGTCCACGTCGGTATACTCCGCGAAGAACTGCGCGCCGAGCGAAAGCTCGAACGTGCCCGGGACATATTTGACCTGAATATTCATATCGGGGCACCCGGCGGCACGCAGCGTGCGCACGGCTCCCTCCAACAGGGCCTCGGTGACCTCGCGGTTCCACTCGGCCACGACGATACCGAACCGCATGTCAGCGGCCGAAGGCAGGGGTGAGTCGAATTTGGAAAGGTTGTGATTCTTGGTCGCCATCGTCTTTCGCTATTTGATGCTGCCGAGCAGCTTTTCCGCATCGCGGGCCTCCATCGAGGCGGGATACGAAGTCAAAATCTCTTCATAGAAAGCCGCGGCTTTCTGCTCATTGCCCTGCGCCTGCTCCGCAAGACCTGCCTTGCGCAGGTACATCGGGGCCGTCAGGTTGTTGTCGGCGGCCTTCACGGCCTTCTCGTAGAACTTCACCGCCCTGGCGTAGTCCTGCTGCTCGACGGCGATATCGCCCTGCAAACCGTAGTTCTGTGCGTTGATCAGCTCCCCGGGGATACCTTTCAGCTGCGAGAACTTCGCCAGGTATTTGGCGGCGTTCTCCAGATCGCCCGTACGCAGGTAGCAGATGCCCGCATAATGCTTGGCGAGGTTGCCCGAAGGCGTCGAGCCGTACTTCTCGATCACGTCGAGGAAACCGGCCGCGTTGTCGTCGCCCAGCAGCGCCGTCTCGAAATCGGGGTTCTCGCCTTCGAAACGGTTCTGCGCCTCGGCGATCATCTCGGCGGCCTTCGTGGCGCGGGGCTGGAGGATCAGCGAGCGGTAGCCGAAAACGAGGGCTGCGAGGACGAGCAGACCGAGGAAAACGTAGGACATCGTCCGGCCGTTCCTCTCGAAAAACAACTCCGTTTTGTTCATTGCTTCGCCGAGGGTTTCCTGCTCGGCGACGTTCTGCTTTGCCATATTGCTTATTGTGTTATTAGTTTATAATTCGTACGATAGTTTGCAAAGATACAAAACTATTCACAATGTGCAATGTCGTGTCCGGATTTTTTGTATTTTTGCCCTATGCATCTGAAGAAAATAGCGCTGCTGAATTTCAAAAACATCTCCCAGGAGGAACTCGCGCTGTGCCCCGGCATCAACTGCCTGGTGGGCGACAACGGCGCGGGCAAAACCAACGTCGTGGACGCCGTTTACTACCTCTCGATGTGCAAGTCGTCGCTGCCGATGACCGACGGGCAGAGCATCCGCCACGGCGCCGACTTCTTCCTCGTCGAAGGGACCTATGCGAGCGATGCCGGCAAGCGGGAAACCATCGTGTGCAGCTTCTCGCGCAAGGGCGGCAAGGTGCTCAAGCGCAACGGCAAGGAGTACGAACGGCTTTCGGACCACGTGGGACTGATTCCCGCGGTGATCGTGTCGCCGGCCGACAGCGCGCTGATCTCGGACGCCGCCGACGAGCGCCGACGCTATCTCAACGCCTTCATTTCGCAGCTGGACCGCGCCTATCTCGGTTCGGTGATGCGTTACAACGCCGTGCTGGCCGAACGCAACCGCCTGCTGAAAACCCGGCCCGACGAAACCATGCTCCAAATCTACGACATGCAGCTGTGCGAACACGGCAAGGCCATCCACGCCCGGCGGCAGGAGTTCGCCGAGCGGCTGCAACCCGTGGCCGCAGCCTATTACAGCATCCTCTCGGGCGACCGGGAGCAGGTCGAACTGCACTACAAATCGGAGTTGAACGACCGTCCGTTCGAGGAGATACTGCTCGATGCGCGGCAGAAGGACATCGTCAACGAATTCACGACGGCAGGCATTCACCGCGACGACCTGGTGCTGAAAATCGGAGGTTATCCCCTGCGCAAATACGGGTCGCAAGGACAGCAGAAATCCTTCCTGATCGCCCTCAAACTGGCGCAGTACGCCGTCGTCGCCCAGACGAAGGGCGAACGCCCGATCCTGCTGCTGGACGACCTGTTCGACAAGCTCGACGCCGGGCGGGTCGAACAGTTGATCCGGCTGGTCTCGGACGACACCTTCGGGCAAATCCTGATCACCGACTGCAACCCGACACGCCTGAAACGGATTCTCGACAAGGCGGGCGGCGACTACACGCTCTTTTCAGTCGCCGAAGGCGCCGTGACGCAGGAGCGGGCCGCGGCGGAAGATTCGGCGGAAGGCCCGACCGGGAATGCAGCTGAAAACGCCGCAAACACCCCGGAGAACGCCTCGGGAAATGCAACGGAAGATTCCGCGAAAGGCGCGGAAAAAGAGCGATCCGTACCCTAATCAACCGACGAACAGCCATGAGACGAACCAAAACCATGCTGATGGGCGACCTGCTGGAGGAGTTTTTCAAACGCCCCTACATCGCCGAGAAAGTCGCCGAAGGCAAACTGCCGGACACATGGCGCGAGATTGTCGGCAACCACGCCGCGGATGTCACCACCGAATTGCGGCTCGAAAAGCACATCCTGTACGTACGCATACAGTCGAGCGTCCTGCGCTCGGAACTTTTCTACCAGCGCGAGGCGCTCAAGGAGGAGATAAACCGCCGTTCGGGCGTACGGCTCGTCAACGCCGTCATCATCCGGTAAGTCCGGGTTCGGCAAAAAAGCATACCTTATATAATATATATATGAAAAAAGATGCTCCCGCAAACGGAGCATCTTTTTCTCTATGGCGGGAAGGTTCCATTCGCCCTCCCCAATACGGCCCGGCCTTATTTGATAATCACGGCGCGGTTGGCCTTCTGGTTGTTCTCGTAAACATTGGCTGCGTTGCCCTTGCCTTCGTAGGTCAGCTGTTTGGGGTTCACGCCGCATTTTACGAGGAAGTCGTAAACGCTCTTGGCGCGGTTCTCGGCAACGCGCTTGTTGCCTGCCGCCGTACCCGTCTGCTGGTCGGCGTGGCCCTCGATCTTGTAGACCCGGTCTTTCGGACCGCTCTTGATCAGGTCGGCCATCAGTTCGAGGCGGGTCTTCTCCTTCGGCGTCAGCTTCGACATGCTGTAATCGTAGAAAATGATCGAAGTCGGGCTGAGGGTGTTCACCTTCTGTGCGGCAGCGGCCTCGGCGGCGGCTTTGGCAGCAGCAGCAGCGGCAGCGGCTTTAGCGGCGTCGGCCTCGGCCTCGGCAGCCTTCAGTCTGTTGGCCAGATCCGCATTCTCCGACCGGGCGGCTTCGAGGGCGGAATTGCCCGCAGCCACTGCATTCTGGAAAGCACGGATGTCATCGGCCGTATAGCCCGGAACGCCGCGCTCCCAGCCACGCTGGTTGAAGCGGTAGGTGATACCAGCCGTAGCGGAAAGTCCGGCCAGATAAGAACCGTTCATCTCCGCAGGGCAAATATCCGACTTGGCGAGCAACCCCTTGAGTTCGATATTGAAATCGAATGCGGGCGACAGGCGGAACTTGCTGAGCAGACCCGCCGTGAAGGCGAAGTCCTGACGCGAACCGGATGCATTCTCACGCTGGCTACGGTCCGTGAAGTTCGAAGCCATGTAACCGAAACCGGCGAACGGCACGGCATACCACGCGCGGTCGGCACGGTAACCGCCGATCCAGTTCGAGGCGTTAACCATGAAATCCATGTGTCCGAACATGTACGGCCTCGTCATCTTGCCGATCTGGGAATCGAAATTGTTGAACCATCCGCCCTGCAATTGAGCGCGCATACCGAAGACCGGATGCAGCCACTTCGTCACCGACAGGTTGCCCTCGAAACCGAAACGGTCGCCCCAAGAGCCGGAGTTACCGCCGTTGGAGAAAGCTGTTCCGGTTCCGAACCCGGCCGAAACCTCCCAATTATCCCAGAATCCATTCGACACGAATCCGGCAACGCTCGGCTTCTTCGGCGTTCCTTCGGCAAATGCGGCAGAGGCGAAAGCCACGAGCAAAACAGTCAAGAAAATCTTTCTCATAATATTCATCTTTAATACGTCTCACATACTTGTCGTAAAAGTACGCATTTTTTCACAAAAACCATTCAAATCCGGTCAAAAAAACAGAAAAAAGAGAGTTTCGGAGACAAAGAAGCCCCAAATGCCTGGGCATCGGGGCTTTTTAGAACACAAATCAGGTAAAAAAAACATCAACCGCACTTGGAATAGCCGCACGACATGCAGGTCAGACAGCCGTTCTGATAGGCCATATTCTCCTGTCCGCAGCTCGGGCATTTCCCCTTGGATTTCGTGCCGTCGACGATATACTGTTTCAATGCACGGCACACGCCGGTCTTCCACGTGTTGATCGACTCGCTGTCCAGATGCAGGGACTCGATCAGCGACACGGTCTTCTCGATCGGCATGCCGTGACGCAGCACGCCCGAAATGAGCTTGGCATAGTTCCAGAACTCTTCGTTGAACAGACGCGAAATGCCGCCGATGGTGTTCGTGTAACCGTAACGGTCGGTGTACTGGAAATCATAGCGTTTCGTACCGTCCGCCTCGCGGACCTTGATGATGAAGCCCTTCTTGATCTTCGGGGGAATGAACATGGCGTCCTCCTCGATCTTACCCGTGAAGACCTCGTAGGGACGCCCGCCCTGCAAGCCCACGAAGGCGATCCAGTCCTCCGTGCCGTTCTTGAACCGCACGATGTCGGCAGGAATCGACTTGGGACGCTTCTGCACCTCGCCGGGATGCTCCTCGCACTTCTTCCGGCTCTTGGAGTTTTTCTCCAGCAGCACGCCGTCGCGGCAGCCGTCGCGGTAGACCGTGACGCCCTTGCAGCCGCACTCCCAAGCCGTGCGGTAAACATCGGCCACCAACGCCTCCGAGACGTTGTTCGGCAGGTTCACCGTCACCGAGATCGAATGGTCCACCCATTTCTGGATGGCGCCCTGCATCTTGACCTTGGCCACCCAGTCGATGTCGTTGGCCGTGGCGCCGTGGTAGGGCGACGCGGCGACCCACTCGTTCAGTTCGGCGTCGGAGATCGTCGCCAGCTTCGAGGTGTCGTATCCGCTGGCTTCCAGCCATTTGACGAAATTATGATGGTAAACGTTGTACTCCTGGAACTTTTCGCCCGTTTCGTCCTCGTAATCGACGTGGGTGTCCACGTCCGAAGGATTGATCTTGCGGCGGCGCTTGTAGACGGTGCGGAACACCGGCTCGATGCCCGAAGTGGTCTGCGACATGAGCGACGTGGTTCCCGTGGGCGCGATGGTCAGCATGGCGATATTGCGGCGGCCCACCTTCGTCATCTCCTCGTAGAGCGCCGGATCGGCCTCGCGGATACGGGCGATCATCGGGTTGTTCACCTCCTTCGCGGCGTCGTAAACCGGGAAGGCGCCGCGCTCGGCGGCCATCTTCACCGAAGCGCCGTAAGCCGCCAGAGCGAGGCACTTCTGCACCTCGACGGCGAAGTCGATCGCCTCCTGCGTGCCGTAGCGCAGACCCAGCGCGGCGAGCATGTCGCCCTCGGCCGTGATGCCCAGACCCGTACGGCGGCCCTTCCGCGCCATTTCGCGGATCTTCTTCCAAAGCTCCAGCTCCACGCGGCGCACATCCAGGTCTTCGGGGTCGGCGGCGATCTTCCCGATGATCTGTTCGACCTTTTCCAGTTCGAGGTCGATGATGTCGTCCATCATGTGCATCGCCTTGTATACGTGGTCCCTGAACTTGTCGAAATTGAACTTCGCATCGGCCTTGAACGGGTTGTCCACATAGCTCAACAGGTTCATCGCCAACAGGCGGCACGAATCGTAGGGGCAGAGCGGGATCTCGCCGCAGGGGTTGGTCGAAACCGTCACAAAACCCTCGTCGGCATAGCAGTCGGGAATGCTTTCGCGGATGATCGTATCCCAGAACAGCACGCCCGGTTCGGCAGACTTCCACGCGTTGTGGATGATCTTCTCCCAGAGCTTCCGGGCGTCGATGTCCTGCTCGTATTTGGGATTGTCCGACTTGATCGGGAACTGCTGGTGGTATTTCTTCCCGGCGAGGGCCGCACGCATGAAATCGTCGTCGATCTTGATCGAGACGTTGGCGCCCGTCACCTTGCCCGTGTCGACCTTGGCGTCGATGAACCGCTCGGCGTCGGGGTGCTTGATCGACAGCGACAGCATCAGCGCGCCGCGCCGCCCGTCCTGCGCCACCTCGCGCGTCGAGTTCGAGTAACGCTCCATGAAGGGCACGATGCCCGTCGACGTGAGTGCCGAGTTGAGCACCGGGCTGCCCGTGGGGCGGATGTGCGAAAGGTCGTGGCCCACGCCGCCGCGGCGTTTCATCAGCTGGACCTGCTCCTCGTCCATGCGGAAGATGCCGCCGTAGGAGTCGGCGGGGTTCTTATGGCCGATGACGAAGCAGTTCGACAGCGACGCCACCTGGAAATTGTTGCCGATGCCGGTCATCGGGCCGCCCTGCGGAATGACGTAACGGAAATGGTCGAGCAACGCGAAAACCTCCTCCTTCGGGAGCGGGTTCGGGTATTTTTGCTCGATGCGTTCGATTTCGGAAGCGATGCGCTCGTGCATCTCGCGCGGCGATTTCTCGTAGATGTTTCCGAAAGAGTCCTTGAGGGCGTACTTGCTGACCCACACCGTGGCGGCGAGGTCGTCCCCGTCGAAATACTTCTTCGACTCGGCAACCGCATCGTTGTAATTGACCTTCTGCGGCGTGTCGGCTTTGGTGGCTTTTGACATAACTATTTTCAGACTATTATTTCTATATTTTCAGATTTCAGGCGTCACGGCGGGCAAAACCCGGTTCTACAAAATTGCGGCTTTTCCGGATAAAAAGCCAGCATGAAGAGCCAAACTTATTCACAAAATATCTACAAAAGAGCAAAAGGCACGCCCCAGATACCCGGAGCGCGCCTTCGGTCCGAAGGCGGGATTATTTCACCGCCACGGCGTCGATTTCGACCAGCGCGCCCATCGGCAGCGCCGCGACCTGGTAGCACATGCGCGCCGGCATCTCCGAGGTGAAGAACTCCGCATAGACGGCATTCATGGCGGCGAAATCGCCGATCGACTGCAACAGGACCGTGGTTTTCACCACGTCGGAATAATCGTATCCGGCTTCGCGCAGAATATGGCCGAGGTTCGTGAGCGACCGGCGCGTCTGGGCCTCGATGCCTTCGTCCATCTTTCCGGACGCGGCGTCGATCGGGAGCTGTCCCGAAACATAGAGCGCGCCGCCGGCCTCGACGGCCTGCGAATAGGGACCCACGGCCTTGGGCGCATGGGGAGAAGCGATGATGGTTTTCATAAAAAATTATCTTGAAATTATTTAAGCCTTCGTGCTTTCAACCGCCGTACTCGCAGCCTCTGGCCGCATGTACAGGCCCGACCCTCCCTTGAATCCCCGCCGAAGCGGGGACTTATATCCGCCTGCGGCGGAAATATCGGGTCCGGAAGTTGTACAAAGGTATAATTAATTCCCTATATTTGCCATATGATCCAAATGGAAAAACGATGAAGATTTTACTGAAAATTGCGATAGTCGCTGTCGCTGCGGCCTTTATGGCCGGATGCTGCAACTGCCGCTCCTACCAGAAAAAGACCCGCCGCCCGCTGGCGGGCACCGAGTGGCAGCTGATCCAGCTCGGCGGCAAGGCGGTCAAACCCGAGGAGGGCAAATTCACCGTCACGCTGCTCGCCGAAGGCAACCGCCTGACGGGCGTCGGGGCCTGCAACCGCCTGACGGGCGCCTACAAGACCGACGGGAAACGCACGCTGAAGATCGGGCCTCTGGCCGCGACGATGATGGCCTGCCCGGGCATGGACGAGGAGGACGCCTTCACCAAAATGCTCGAATCGGTGACCCATTACGACATGGACGGCCCGATGCTGCTGCTGTTGAGCGACGGCGAACTGCGCGCCGTGTTCCAGGCCAGGCCATGACGTTCCGGGGTCTGATCGGCGCCTGCGTCCTGCTCACCGCCCCGGCGGCGGCTTTCGGACAAAAACCTACCGCGGCAAAGCAGCCGGTGGCGGCAGATTCGGCAGCGGCACAGCCGGCGGAAAAACAGCCGGCGGCCCGGATCGTCGTATTTCGCGATTCGCTCGTTCTCATACATTGCGACACGCCGCCCCTGTTCCGGGAAGGCGACATCCGAACATTCCGCGAGTGGGTGAACGAACAGGTCCGGAATGTCCGGATCGTCATCGGCTGCCCACCCTTTCCACCCCGCGTGGTGGTTTCGTTCGTGATCGGCACGACGGGGCGGCTGACCGGCATTCGTGTCCTGCAATCGCCCGACAGCAAGTTATCCGCCGAAGCGGTCCGGGCGCTTGAAAGCTCCCCGCACTGGAAGCCGGGAGAGCTGTACGGACGAAAGGTCCCCGTGGAAATCACAATTCCCGTGGACTTCCGCTCGTCCAATTAAAAAAGGGCCGGATGCATCCGGTCCTTTTCAGTTTTGCATTGCCCGCTATTTCAGGTGCGGATTCAGGCGGCCCCACTCGCCGACGGGAGGCAGAATGCCCATCGCGATCACCTCGTCGCGCAGTTTGCAGAGGTGTTCGTAACTCTCCGTCAGTTTTTGGCGCTCCCCGGCCGTGCCCTGCACGTTCTTATACGACACGCTCTCCTTCGTGATGACGGTCTCCATCGCCATGAGGATATGCTTGAACTCGTCGTTGTGGACGAATACGCCGGCGGGATAGGTGAACGGCTTGCCGCCCATCGCCGCCGCGATCATCGAGATCGAGATATAGGCCGGACTCTGGAACGACGAACGGCCGCGCAGGTCGATGATGTGCTTGCCGCCCTGGATCACCCGCTGTTGCAGGTCGGCCCAGTCGCCCTCGGGCATTTCTTTGCCGATCAGCTCCGAAAGGGGCCGTCCGGCGACGAGCGTCGTCGAGGCGAAGACCGCCATCTGCTCGCCGTGGCCGCCGTAGGTGCGGCAGTTGCGGATTTCGTCGGGCGAGATTTTGAAATATTTGGCCAGTTCCGAACGCAGGCGCGTGGAGTCCAGCGCCGCGAGGGTCGAAACCTGCGAAGGCTTCAGCCCCGCATAGATCAGCGTGATCAGTCCCGTGATGTCGGCCGGATTGAAGACCACCACGACGTGCTTCACGTCCGGACAATAGGACTTGATGTCCTTGCCGAACTGTTCGGCGATCTGGGCGTTGCCTTTCAGCAGATCCTCGCGCGTCATGCCCGCCTTGCGGGCCGCGCCGCCCGACGACACGACGTAAGCCGCATCGGTCAGCGCCTCGCGGATGTCGGTCGTCCACGTGATGTTCGCCCCCTCGAAGGCGCAGTGGTAAAGCTCCTCGGCCACGCCCTCCAGCGCCGGTCCATACGGATCGTAGAGGCAAATGTTCGGCGTCAGGCGCATCATCAGCGCCGTCTGCGCCATGTTCGAGCCGATCATGCCGGCCGCACCCACGATGGTGAGTTTCTCGTTCGTTACAAAGTCCATAGTGTTGTTATTTTATTGAAACCACAAATTCGTCCCCTAAAACCCGCCTCCCGAGCGGACCGGCTACTCGATCTCCCGGCGGTTCATCAGCGCGTGGGTGATCGTCAGTTCGTCGACATACTCCAGTTCGTCGCCGAAACCGATACCGCGCGCGATCGACGTAACTTTCAGCCCCGGGAACTGCCGCAGGCGGTTCATCAGGTAGAAAAGCGTCGTCTCCCCTTCGACCGAAGTCGAGATGGCGAGGATCACCTCCTTCACCCCGCCGCGGGCGATCCGTTCGCACAGCAGGTCGATCTTCAGGTCCGAGGGCGAGATGCCCTGCATGGGCGAGATGACGCCGCCCAGCACGTGGTACATCCCCCGGTACTGGCGCGTGTTCTCGACCGACAGCACATCGGCCACCTGCTCCACGACGCAGATCGTCGCATGGTCCCGTTCCCGGTCGGCGCAGATCGGACACACCTCCTCGTCGGAGAGGTTGTTGCACTGCGAACAGTAGCGGATCTCGTTGCGGAACCGGTCGATGCTCTCCGTCATCTCGGCCACCGAATCCCGCTCCATGCGCAGGATGTGGATGGCCAGGCGCAACGCCGTGCGGCGTCCCACGCCCGGAAGCTTCGAAAGCTCGCCGACGACGTCCTGTAAAAGTTTCGACATTTAAATCGTTTCGACGGTTTTACATTCGAGCCACCCCTTCTTGCCGTCGGCAATGGTGATCTCGCACCAGTTGTCGAGGCGGTCGGTGATCTCGACGAGCGTCCCCTCGTGCAGCACGAAGAGGTCGGTCGCCGACTTGTCGGGCGAACTCTTCACGGCCGTCGAGAGCGACATCACGACGGCCTGCGTGTCGTCGAGCATCTCGCGCCGCTCGCCCATGGCGAACCAGCTCGTGAGCATGAAGACCGCCGCAGCGACGAGGGTTCCGTAGAACCCCGCCTTGCGCAACGGCAAACGCTGTGCCAACAGGTAGGCGAGGAACAGCGCCAGGGCGCAGACCAACGCCGCGAGCGAGAAGACGCTCCACGCCGTGCAGCTCATCAGACGGCGCACGCCGCGCATCCATTCGGTGAAGAAAAATTCGGGTATCTGCTCGATGTTGTCCTTCGTGCGGGCCTCGGCGACGCTCAAATTATAGCGGATGTCGTCGTTGCCGGGAGCCAGCCGCAAGGCCCGGTGGTAGAAAAGGATCGACTTGCCCAGCTGCCCCTCCTTGAAACAGGCGTTGGCCAGGTTGTAATAGAGTTTCATGGAACTCAATCCGCGGGCGAGAATCTGCTCGTAGAACTCCGCGGCGGCGTGGAAGTCGCCATTGATATAGGCCGTGTTGGCGCGGTCCCACAACTGCTCGGGCGACGCCTCGGCAGCGGGTTCCGGAGCCGCCGTCACGGCAGGCTGCGCCAGCGTGTCGGCTCCCTCCTGCGCATGCGCGCAGAGCATGCCGGACAGCAGGATCAGGAATAGGGTCAATCGTTTCATAACACTATCGTTTTATCACCGATTCGATGCGCGAGATCAGGTTCACGCCCTCGGAATAGACGTCGTTCATGCGGGCCGACTCGACGGGCGAATACTGCGCCTCGTCGCACCGGGTGATGATGTCCGTGAAACGCTGCGAGTCCTCGGACGAAACGCCCCGTTTGTGCAGCTCCTCGCGGACATTCTCCTTGGTGAGGTTGGCCACCGGGATGTTGAACTTGTCGCTCATGTACCCCCACAGCGCGCGGAGCATCTCCTCGTAGAAGGCATGCCGGTTCTGCTCCTCCATATACCGCTTCGCGGCGCGGAACCGCTGCACGGCGACCTTGTTGGCCCGCTTGCCCCGCACGAGGGCGACGTTCTGCGATTCGCGGATCTGCTTGCGCAGCGCCACGTAGATCATCGTGAAAAGCGCCAGCACACCTAACAGAAGAATCCAGTAGGCGGCGCTGAAGATGAACGGCACGCGCTCGGAGCGCAGCTGCGCCCCGCCCAGCTTGATGAAGCGGATGTCCTGGCCCAGCATCTTCACCTCCTCCTTCGACATGCCGCGCCCCTGCATCACCACCGCATCGCCTCCGCCGCGGGCATCGGGCGTGATTTCGAGCGTCAGCGGCTTCGATTTCAGCGTCACGTACTGCACCCGCTGGGGGTCGAAGTAGGTGAACTCGATGGGTTCGATGTCGTAAGCGCCCTCGGCCCGTGCGATGAAGGGATATTCGAACTGGCGGTAGCCGGAGATGCCCGAGGCCGACGTGTTGATCGACTCGGTGGTCTTGACGTTATACTGCTCGAAGGAAGTGGGCAGCGGCAGTTTCGGGGCCTGTACGAAGGTGAGGTTGCCCGTGCCGGAAATCTTCACCGTGACCGTCGCGCCCGAATTGGCCGCGATCCGTTCCGAAGGGAACTGGGTGTCCATCGTGAAATTGCCCACAGCGCCGCTGAAGCTGGCCGGAGCACCTGCCGGAAGCGCTTTCACTTGGACCGTGGCCCGCTGGCTCTGCACCTTGCGCGGAACGTTGAACACCTCGCGGCCGCCCCCGAAGAAGGGATCGGCATGGCGGCTCTGCACCACGACCTGCGCCACGACGGTCATGTCCACGGGGTCGATCGTGAGCGAGCCGACCTGCTGCGGATAGAGCAGGTAGTCGTACAGCACACGCGTCTCGTACACCTTCCCGGCATAGGTCTCGCGCCCCACGCGGGCCGAATTGGGATCGGAGAGGTCCTGCGACCAGAAACCGTTGAACGACGGAGCCGACTCGGGAACGATGTTGACATAAGGAACCCGCGTATAGAGCTTGAAAGCCACGTGCAGGGGTTCGTTCTTGTAGACCGACGAGCGCGACACGACGGCCCGGAGCAGAATATCGTCCTTGCCGATCCGGCTCTGGGCATCGGCCTGCGTATCGTCCGCACGGTTCGAACCGCCCTGCTGCTGTTGCGCCCGGGAGCCTTCGCCCTCGTTCACGATCTCGATGGGCAGCGGCCGGGTCCGGTAGGACGAGCCGTCGACCTTGACCTCCGCGGCGCCGATGGTCACGTTGCCCGCGGCCTGCGGCAGCAGCACGAAAGTGTAGGTATAGCTGACGCTCTTGGTCATCGAGCCGTTGACGATCTGGACCGACGACCCCTGCGAGATGGCAGGTCCCGCCAGCACGTCGAATCCCTCGAACGAAGGCGCCTTGAAAGTATCCCCGTCGGGTTTGGCGTTCAGGGCGAATTCCACGCGGAACGCCTCGCCGACGGCGACCGTCAGCGGCGAGTTGGCTTCAAAAGTGACCTTCTCGGCAGCGGATGCCGAGAAGATCGCCAGCGCGAAGAGCGCCGTCAGGGATATTTTCGCAATGAAATCTCTCATTGAGCCTTACAATAAAATCTTTCTTCAGATTTTACAACGTAAACTTTTGCCCGTTAGTATATCTCCGGGCCGTTTTTTAATGTTTGAAATCGGCAAAAAAGTCGTTGCCCTTGTCGTCGACGATGATGAACGCCGGGAAGTTCTCGACGTAGATCTTGCGGACAGCCTCCATGCCCAGTTCGGGGAAGTCCACGACCTCGACCGACTTGATTGAGTTCTTGGCCAGAATAGCCGCCGGGCCGCCGATCGAACCGA
>OJQD01000342.1_pt1 | contig 19548 bp, 17 predicted proteins | sample 1598691 | NCBI WGS metagenome assembly OJQD01 (sample SAMN03922507, study PRJEB24848) | human gut metagenome | isolation source: stool sample | host: Homo sapiens | place: Germany | collected 2011-11 | reverse complement strand
TTATTGTTGCGATAAGTATCCCTAAGCAGTATACGGTTGAAGTTACTCTTTCTCCGGAAATGGGTAATAACAAAGGTGGTGGTTTATCCGGTTTGGCTGCTTCCTTTTTAGGAAGTGGAGTTTCTATGGGAGATGGAACCGATGCCTTGAATGCTTCCTTATCTGCAGATATCGTCTCTTCTACTCCCTTTTTGTTGGAACTTTCTAATATGAAAGTCCCTGTATCAGGGAGTGAGGAAATCTCTTTAAGTTCTTATTTAGATGAAGAATCTTCTCCCTGGTGGAGTTATGTAATCGGGTTTCCTGGTATGGTAATTGGCGGAGTAAAGTCTTTGTTTATCGAAGATGAGGATGAATCTATTTTTTCGGATAAAGCGAGTCAAGGTACCATTGAATTATCCAAAAAGGAATCTCAGAAGATTGAATCACTAAAGAAAAAGATTGTCGCTTCTGTGGATAAGAAAACTTCAATGACTTCCGTTACTGCAACTTTTCAGGATTCTAAAGTTGCTGCAGTTGTTGCTGACTCTGTAGTTAAGAAGTTGCAGGAATATATCATAGACTATCGTACCTCCAAATCTAAAGAGGATTGTCTCTATTTGGAGAAATTGTTTAAAGAACGTCAGCAGGAATATTACGAAGCGCAGAGAAAATATGCCGATTATATGGACTCTCATGACAATATCATTTTGCAGAGTGTTCGTACCGAGCAGGAACGTTTGCAGAATGACATGAGTTTGGCTTACCAGGTATATAGTCAGGTTGCCGGTCAGCTTCAGGTTGCCAGAGCTAAAGTTCAGGAGGAGAAGCCTGTTTTTGCTGTTGTAGAGCCTGCAGTTGTACCATTATATCCTTCGGGAACCAGTAGGAAAGTATATGTTTTAGTTTTTGTTTTCCTATCAGTTTGTATTGTAATCTCTTGGAATTTGTTCGGGAAAGACCTTCTGAGCAAGTTCAAAGAAGTATGTGCCTAAAATCAATTTTTAATGTGATATGGTATCAACCACCAGTCAAATCAATAAATTTATAGAATTTATAGCAGTTCTGGGAGATCTGATCATTCTGAATTTGGTATTGTTCTTTCTCCTTTTCTTTTGGGAAGAAGTATTTGTCTCTTTACCTTTTTCTTGTAGGGTTTCCTGGATGATGACTTCGTTAAGTCTCTGTTATCTGGCCTGTTCCGGTTCTCGTGGGAGGGTTTGGGATAGTCGGGGAATTCGCCCTGACCAACTTGTGTTGCGCGTGTTGAAGAATACTATAGCTTTTTCCATCTTTTGGGCATGTATCATGACTTTTAGTGGAATCTCTATCTATTCTCCTTTTTTCTTTGTTGCATATTTCTCTTTTCTCTTTGTTATCTTAAGTATTTATCGCATTATCATCCGTCATTTTCTGATAGTTTATTGTGCTAAGGGCAAGCATAGACGTTATGCTGTTTTTATAGGTGGAGGCAATAATATGCAGGTGTTGTATGAGGAGATGGAAAGTTCTCTGGCGTCTTCCCTATATGAAGTCGTGGGTTATTTTGATATAAAACCGAATGATGCTCTTTCTTCTCAATGTTCCTATTTGGGTAATCCTGACGGTTTTTCAGATTTTATGTCTGCACATCCAAGCATCAAGCATGTTTTTTGTTCTCTATCGATGGAGGAGGGACGTTACAATTTTTCTATCATGAATTATTGTGAAAACCATTTGCTTTATTTTCACGGTGTTCCTAATGTATGTAAAGGTTTTCCGCGTCGTATCTGGCACAGTATGGTTGGCAATATGCCTATCTTGAATCTGCGTTATGAACCTTTGGGTAAGATGGAGAACCGTATGTTGAAACGGATGTTTGATGTTGTTTTCTCCGGTTTTTTTCTGGTTACAGTTTTTCCCTTTGTTTATCTCATAGTGGGAAGTATTATAAAGTTGACTTCTCCCGGTCCTGTATTCTTTAAGCAAATGCGTACGGGGTTGAATGGTGTGGATTTTGTGTGTTATAAATTCCGTTCTATGAAAGTGAATGATGAAGCTGACAGTAAACAGGCTACGGCTGATGATCCTCGTAAAACTCGGTTTGGGAACTTCCTTCGTCGTTCTAATATTGACGAACTTCCCCAGTTTATCAATGTTTTTAGGGGTGATATGTCAATAGTGGGACCACGTCCACACATGTTGGCTCATACGGAGACTTATGCCCGTTTGATTGATAAGTATATGGTGCGGCACTTTATAAAACCTGGAGTAACCGGCTGGGCTCAAACACATGGTTTTCGTGGTGAAACGAGAGAACTCTCACAGATGGAGGAACGTGTTAAAGCTGATATTTGGTATATGGAGCATTGGACAATGCTACTTGATATATATATCATTTATAAGACTATAGCAAATGTAGTTGTTGGAGAAAAGAATGCATATTAAGATAAGGAATGGATTAAAATTGAGCAGATACAGATATCAATTTCTCAATGTTGATATAATATAGCTAATGAAATCTTTAGCTTTAAGAAAGTGTATTAACGAAGGAAATATTGTAATTAATTATTAGGGAATGACTAATCAATCAGTACACTTTTAGTTATCTTAAGCTGAAAAGGTTGGATAGTTAAATAATGTGCACTTAATATTATAGAGGACTATGCGAAGTTTACATATTATCATGCCAATGGCAGGTGAGGGAACACGTTTTCTTAAAGAAGGTTGGACTACACCAAAGCCATTGATTGAATTGAAGGGGATACCTTTGTTCGTTAGAGCTATTAGGAGCGTAATTATGGACGATATAAATTTGAAGTATTCATTTATTGTTCGTCAGGAACATATTGATAGATATCATATAAACGAATATATAAAAAACAAGTTGCCAAATGCTAAAGTTTTTTCTGTACTTAATACCACTCGTGGTGCAGTTGAAACTTGTTTGATGGCTGAGTCTGCAATAGACCCTAATGATTCTGTTATAGTTATGGACTGTGATTTGGAATTCTCTAGTAAGGCTTTTCTTGAAAATATTCGTCAAATATTAGCAAAACCTGTAGATGAGGTCAATGGCGGCTTGTTGGTATCATTTGAATCAGACCTTCCAAAGTATAGTTATGCTGAGATTGATGCTAATAATATAGTAAGGCGTACAGCAGAGAAAGAGGTAATATCTAATCATGCTCTTTGTGGAGCGTATTTCTTTTCTTCAGGAAAAGGTTTTTTAAAAGTTGCGCATCAATTATTAGATAATTCAATACCTAATAAATCGGAATTTTATGTGTCATTACTTTATAATTATTTGTTGAAGAATGGAGAAACTGTCAAACTTTGCTTAATGGAAAATTATTATTCTTATGGGACACCTGAAGAACTTAAACGATATATGTAATGCTCGGAAGTGAAATAAAACTGTTAATTGTAGATTTTGACGGTACATTAGTTGATACTTTTCTAGCTAATTTTATGGCTTATCAAGAGGCTTTTAATCAGGTGGGATTAGCTCTTAAAGAGGTAGACTATCGTCATTGTTTTGGTTTTAGGTTTGAAAAGTTTATGGCAACTGTTGGCATAACAGATCCGGTTGTAACTCAAAAAATAAGTGAGTTTAAAGGTAATTGTTACCCCGATTTTTTTAGATATTTTAAAGTGAATAATTCTTTATTAGCTATACTGAAAACTTTTCACAATGCTGGAGGTAAAACAGCGATAGCTTCTACTGCATGTCGTAAAAATTTAGAAAAAGCATTGCAATACATTGAGGTAACTGATATATTTGATCTTATTTTGGCGGGTGAGGAGGTGAGACAAGGAAAACCCTCCCCTGAGATATATAGGACAGTATTAAGGCATTTTTCTATGCAACCTAATGAGGCACTTGTTTTTGAAGATTCGGAAGTGGGTGTACAGGCAGCCCAGTCAGCAGGTATAAACTATATAGTTGTTAATTCAAACTATTATGGAGATTGAAATAAGAGGGCATTCTGGTTGTCAGATAGACATTGTTAATGGCGGGGATAGCTTGTTTATTAACAAGAGTACTCGTGATAAGAATTATATTCCACGATTGTATAAGCAAGCTTTGAAACAGTGTAATGCTTCAAAGATAGCTTATCAGCATATTCGTGTACCGAAAATATATGGTATTGAACGTATGGATGAATATCTAAATATTAAGATGGAGTATATATATAGTAAGAATTATGTAGATTATTTTGAAGATGCAGGATTTGACCAGATTAGTTATTTTATCAAGGCATTGAAAATTTTTATTGATTCTGAAATTGAAAATTCAAAAATGACTCCGATTAATAAAAATGTTGTAATAAATAAATATAATGATGTTTGTGATAAAGTTGCTAAAAATGATTTTATTAGTAAGGATACAGATATTAAGATAATTCTAGAGAAGTCTTCAATTGTATTCAATGAACTAGATGAAGAGATAAACATACCAGTTGGACAGTGTCATGGAGACTTGACTTTTTCAAATATACTATTTAATGGAAATAATTACTATTTGATAGACTTTCTGGACTCATTTTTGGAATCTCCATTACTTGATTTAGTAAAGATTAGGCAAGATTCAAATTATGGTTGGTCGCAGCTTATGTATGGGCATGATTTTGATTCTGTGCGGATGAGAATAATTTCAGACAAGATAGATAAAGAGATAGATATATATTATAGTAATTATGATTGGTATAATAAGTATTATAGTACTTTTCAGTTGATGAATTTCCTACGTGTTATACAATATGCTAAGGAGGAGAGAACTGTAGCATTCTTAAAAAATGTCCTCAATTCAATTTTATGAGTATTAGTTTGATTATTCCTATAGGAGCTGACAATATTGAGTATGAGAACTATATGCCTTATATATTTAACTTTGCTCCTGATGGAATCTCGCTTTGCATAAAATCTATTCAAGGGTTAGATTTAAATCGTTTTGATAATATCTATTTTACAATTCTTGAAAAATATGATAAAAAATACTATTTGTCATTATTGCTGAAATTGCAATTTAAAAAGTTGGGACTGAGTAATGCTAAGGTCGTAGTTCTTGATGAGCCAACCACTAGCCAGGCTGAGACTGTCTATCGGACTGTGAATTGCGAGAACATAGAAGGAGCAATTTTTGTGAAAGATCCTGATGGCTATTTTTGTGGAGATTTTACCATTGCAAATAGTATAGCTATTTATCCACTTGATAAGTTGGAAATGGTGAATCCAAGAAATAAGAGTTATGTGGAACTTGATGATCAGTTCTATATAACAAATATAATAGAAAAAAAAATCATCAGCCGTTTCTTTAATGCAGGAGGTTATATTTTTGATGATGCTGCTGTGTTCTGCAAATATTATGAGAGATTATATTTGTATGAACAACTTTTTATGTCGCATATAGTCTATGCTATGCTATTGGATAATATTCCTTTTAGGCCTTTTGAGGTGAAAGACTTCCAAGATTGGGGAAGTGAAAGAGATTATAATTATTATTTACTGGATAGATTATGGAAGTATTAAATGGTTTTATAGCTGGTCGATGTATCGTTTATAAAATATACAATCAATTTGTATTGATAATTTCTTTTATTGATATAATAATAGAAAATGATTTCAAGATCGAATATATGAATACAATCCGTTTTTAGTATTCTATTGTGAAGTATATTTGATAAAAGTGATTTTTAACACACAAAGCCAATAAATGTTTTTTGGGCGATAACTTATATGATAAAGAAGGTTAGTATGGCTTTCTATGATTAATGTATAAGAAGGGTTAAGGAAATAGTGGTCTATGTAACTTGTTTATAAAGCAAATATTTTAATATTTATGTCAAGATCAATAACAGCTAATTATATTTTCAATCTATTGAATACTATTTCTGGAATTCTATTTCCTTTAATAACGTTTCCATATTCATCTAGGATTTTGTTAGCAGAAGGAATAGGAGAAGTGAACTTTTATCAATCAATAATATCATATATCAGTTTAGTTGTAGGATTAGGTATACCATTATATGCAGTAAGAGAAATTGCTAGAGTGAGAAACGATAGAAAGCAACTTAATGTTACCACGATTGAGATATTATCTCTACATGGAATTACTACCTTGATTGGTTATTTGGTCGTTGCTATTTTATGTTTTACAGTTCCCAAGATACAAACAGATTTACCTCTTTTCTTGTTGTTAAGTTCTTCTATTTTTCTTACTACCATTGGATGTGAATGGTTTTATAAAGGCATTGAAGATTTTAAATATATTACGGTTCGTGGTTTGATTGTCCGTATGATTGGGATTATATTATTGTTTACTTTAGTAAAGACAAAAAATGATATTCTATGGTATGGTATTACAATTACTCTTACATCGGTAGGAAATAGTGTATTCAATTTTATTAGATTACGTAAATATTTGTGTATATGTAATATTGATCGACGTAGTATTAATCCTTACAAGCATTTAAAGTCTGTAGGTATAACATTTTTATTAGTTTTATTATCTACTATATATCTTACTCTTAATCCAGTAATTTTAGGATTTATGACTGATGATGTATATGTTGGTTATTATTATGGTGGTATAAAATTGTTTTCACTAGTGTTTGGAATAGTAGATTCGTTAACTGCAATTTTGCTACCTCGGTTTTCGAATTTGATGGCTGAAGGAAGAGATGAAGAATTTGCTACAATCTCTCAAAAAGTATATTCGTTTACTGTTGGAGTTTCTTTACCAATATCTGTTGGACTGTTCTTTGTTAGTCAATATGCTATACCTATTTTGGGTGGTAATAGTTTTATACCATCTATAGGTGTTTCTCAGATTTTATCTGTTTTGCTGGTTTTAGTGGGACTTTCAAATGTATTTGGGATGCAGACTCTTTATCCTAAAGGGAAAGTGTATATTATGGTGAAAGTAACTTTAATGGCATGTATTACAGACCTCTTAGTGTGTTTTTTGACTATTCCTACATTCAAGCATTATGGTGCTGCTATGGGGTATTTAGCTGCAGAACTAGTTGCAACTACAGGGTTGTACATCATGGGAAGAAAGTATATTTCTATTAGGTTATTCGATAAATCAATAATACATTATTTATTCGCTGTTATTTTAATGGGGGGAGGCTTGTTTGTGCTTCAGTCATTAAATTGGAATAATTTATTGATGTGCATTATAATGATGTGCGTAGGAGCTTTTATATATGTACTTTCACTTTTATTGCTAAAGGATTCGCTGATATTAGAAGGCCTTGCGATTGTTCAAAATAAATGTTTAAAGAAATAAAAATGCAGTTGATTAAGAGTATATTGCGAAAGTTTTTTTCATGTACTATTTCATTGATGATTCGTTTATGTAGAAATGAAAAGGTTATGCTAGATATTTTTTCTCGTAGTTTTGAAAAATATTCAGATAACTATTTTTGTTATAAACTTCGCCCCAAAAAAGCAGATTATTTTATTCCTAGTAATATAAAGACTACAACTACTTCTGGTGAATTTGCTATTGTTCTTCAAGGGTTGATAGAGATGCGTGATGAATTTACTTTTGAGACTATTAAATTATATAGAAGATTGTTTCCGGGAGCAATTATCATAGTTAGTACTTGGGATTATACAGACCCATCTATAGTACGGACTTTGGAATTATTAGGGTGCGAAGTTGTTTTGAATAAAGATATACCTGTGTGTGGCTTGGGGAATGTAAACTATCAAATTTGCACAAGCTTGGCTGGATTGAAAAGAGCTAAAGAATTGGGAGCAGAGTTTGCATTAAAGAATAGATCAGATTTACGTGTCTATCGTGAATTTGCTTTTGAATATCTTAAGAGCCTTGTTGAATTAAATACGATTTCTTCTAGTAATGTTTATGGATTGAAAGGACGTATAATAACACAAGCTGGTAATTGGGGGCAAATGTTTAATCCTATGTGGCTGCAAGATTTTCTCTATTTTGGATATACTGATGATCTTATAAACTTATTTGATATTCCATATGATGATAGGAATATTCATTGTTATAGAAAAGATAATTTCGATACAAAGCGAGTACTGACGGGTGAAACTCTTGCTAAGTGGCCAGCGTCTGAAATAAATATAACCAAACGCTTTATTCAGAAATATCATAATTCTGATTTAAGTCTCAAAGATTGGTGGAATTTTCTAGGTGAGTATTGCTATATTGTAGATTCGGAGGACTTATTGACATTGTGGAATAAGTATGGACTCAATGACCTGGGACAGTTTTACTGTGAATACGATGGTAAGCACAATTATAGAGATCCATTTCGGCATATAAGTTCATCTGATTTTATTAATATCATGAACCATAAGTATATATATGAAGAGTGGATGGAAAACGAGAAGGCTAATTACACTATAGAATAATGAAAAATTTAATAGTTTCTGTAGTTCGTGTTCTAGCCATTATACGACGATGGACCTTTCACTTTACTTAGTAATAAGTGACCGATTTATAGTGTTAAGTTTTTTATGCTGTGAAGACCAATCGCTACAGATTCTTATTGGGTATATGTTGGCCTTTAATTTAGTTGCTTTGCTGTATGTAATTGGGTTATAATATATTAGCAAAATATCCTTCAGTAAAAGGTCATTTATGGCATTTAGGATGTAGTGAATTCACAGGATGGTGGTGTCCGTTATATGTAGCTGTAGGGACTGTAATTCCTTTAATTTTTGTGTACAAGAAGAGTTTTGAAATTAATAATAAATAATATGAATATGAAATATATTATTGTCGGAGCTGGTATATCAGGTTTGAGTATTGGGCAGGTTCTTAAGGAGTATGGACATGATGTGCAACTATTTGAGGCAGATTCGCGTCCAGGAGGGATGGTAAAATGTGATAGAGTGCATGGACATTTGTTTCATCGCACTGGAGGACATGTCTTTAACACAAAACGTCAGGATGTATTGGATTGGTTTTGGAGTCATTTTGACAAAAAAGACGAGTTTACTATGGCAGATCGAAATTCAGTTGTTTCAATGGCTGATAATACCATAATTGCTTATCCAATAGAGAATCATGCTTATCAACTTTCAGATGAGATGATGAAAAATTTTATTAATGATATTGTGTTAATGGCTACTAATAAGCCTGTAGAACCTACTAATTTTGAAGAATTTTTGCGAGCTCGTTTTGGTGAGACACTTTATCGTGAATATTTTCGACCATACAATGAAAAGATCTGGCGTCGTCCACTGACAAACGTTCCACTGTCGTGGTTGGTTGGTAAATTACCAATGCCTACACTTGAAGATATTATTTATAATAATTTTAAGCATATTGAGGAAAGGTCTTTTGTACATAGTTCGTTTTTTTATCCGAAAAAAGAGGGTTCATTGCCTCTTGTCTCGTGGGCTCGGAGATGTGTATAAGAGACAGGGGTTCGCAGTTTGTCGCTAACCGCCTTTCAGAAGGACTTGAAATACATTATAATGTAGATGTAAAATCTATTGAAAAAATAGAAAAAGGATGGTCTGTGAACGGAGAGATTTGTGATAGAGTTATTTTTACTGGCAATATGAAGTCAATACCTTTAATAGTTAAAGGAGTTGACTTATCGGCTTATATTGAAGGTATTGAAGCTCTTGAAGCCCATGGTACCACAACTGTACTTTGTGAGATTGAAGATAATCCATATAGCTGGATTTATATGCCAAGTCATATTCATGAGGCACACCGTATCATTTGTACAGGTAATTTTGCAGAGTCAAATCGTGCGAATGGAGTAATGTCGGCTACCATTGAGTTTACAGATGAGATTAGTAAGAATGATATTATTGATAATCTCTCTCGTATACCATATCATCCCAAATATATAGCACATAACTATGCTCCTTATACATATCCAATCCAAGCAAAAGATACACGTGAATTTGTCAATAGTGTGAAATGTGTTACTGAGCCAGAAGGTCTATTTCTTCTTGGACGTTTTGCTGAATGGGAGTATTATAATATGGATGTAGCAATGGGGGCAGCTCTAGATTTGTGTAATAATAAATTGAAGTAGTATGATAGCCGTAAATGTAAATGCTGGATTGGCAAATCAAATGTTTCATTATGCTTTTGGTCGGGGGCTGATGGCTAAGGGGTTAGATGTCTGTTTTGATCAAAGTAACTTTAAACCACGTTCTCAATGGGCATTTGAATTGGTTAGACTTCAAGATGCTTTTCCCTCGATAGATATAAAAGTAATGCCGGAGGGGCATTTTAAGTGGGTATTTCCTTCTTTACCGCGAAATGGCTTGGAGCGAAGATTTCAAGAGTTTATGAAGAAATGGCATAATTTTATCGGTGATGAAGTATACATTGACGAACCTATGTATGGATATGTACCTGACATGGAGAAATGTGCTACTAGAAATTGTATTTATAAGGGTTTTTGGCAAAGCGAAAAGTATTTTAGACATTGTGAGGATGATATACGTAAACAGTTTACTTTTTTGCCTTTTGATGAATTAAAAAATATTGAGGTTGCAGCAAAAATGTCGCAGGAAAATTCTGTAGCTATTCACTTACGTAAAGGTGATGATTATATGCAATCAGAATTGATGGGAAAAGGATTATGTACAGTCGATTATTATATGAAAGCAATTGATTATATGAGAAAGCATATAAATAACCCTCATTTTTATGTATTCACGGATAATCCTTGCTGGGTAAAAGATAATCTTCCTGAATTTGAATACATGTTAGTAGATTGGAATGAGGTATCAGGGAAACGTAATTTTCGAGATATGCAGTTGATGTCATGTGCTAAGCATAATATTATAGGAAATAGTACTTATAGTTGGTGGGCAGCATGGCTTAATGCAAATCAGGATAAGATTGTTGTTGGGCCCAAAAGATTTTTCAATCCAATCAATTCGTTTTTTTCAACTTGTGATATAATGTGTGAAGATTGGATTTCATTGTAAATAAGTGCTAGAATGTATTAAATAAATTTGATGCCATGGTTTGAACTTTCTGTTATTTTATCGTTTTTTATGTAAAAATATTTTAAGTGAAAACTGTTAAGGAAATCATTGGAAAAATAAGAAATATGAGTATGTTGTCGAAGATCGTATTTTCATTATGTAATATTTTTCAATATTTTTTTTTATTGCCAGGCAAAGTATGTGGTAGATTATTTAATTATGCTATCCATTGGCATTTCAAGGACATTAAAGGTCGTATATATCACGCGCGACAGCGTCAGATGTGTATAAGAGACAGGCTTAAAGGGCTGCAATATGTTAAAATAGATTATGGTACAATTCTTTCTCGTGGAATAGTGCTTACGGCATGGGATAAATATGCTGGATACGATTACACTCCTTCTATTCAGATTGGCAGTCATTGTAGAATTGGGGAGTATTGTCATATTACTGCTTGTCATAGTATTACAATAGGTAATAATGTGTTAACAGGTAGATATGTCTATATTTCTGATAATTCTCATGGTAAAAATATAGAGTCAGAATTAAATACTCCTCCATCGTTGCGACCACTTTATGCAAAAGGTCCTGTTGTGATCGGTAATAATGTTTGGATTGGTGAGAGTGCACGTATACTTTCAGGGGTGACTATTGGAGATGGGGCAATAATCGGAGCTAATGCTGTGGTAACTCATGATGTTCCAAGTGGAGCAGTAGTAGGGGGAGTACCAGCTAAAGTCATTAAAATGATGACATTGCTAGATTGAAAAGAATTTGCAATATAGGTAAAAATATTGCTAACTGTCAACAGCGAAGTTGAAAAAATGATGATAAAATTAATATATGAATAGAAAAGCGCAAGTTATTGCATTTTATTTACCTCAATTTCATCCATTTTCAGAAAATGACGAATGGTGGGGAAATGGTTTTACAGAATGGACAAATGTTGGTAAAGCTAAGCCTTTATTTAAAGGACATCGGCAACCGCGAGTTCCTGCTGATTTGGGCTATTATGATTTGAGATTATCAGTTGTACGAGAACAGCAGGTAAAACTTGCAAAAGAAGCTGGAATATTTGGGTTTTGTTATTGGCATTATTGGTTTGGAAATGGAAAGAGACTTATGCAAGATGTATTTGATGAAGTTCTTGAATCTGGTAAACCTGATTTTCCTTTTTGTTTAGCATGGGCTAATCATTCTTGGTATTCTAAAACATTTGATAAAGATTCCACAGGAGATAAATTATTAATGGAACAAACATATCCGGGAGAGGAGGATATTGAAATGCATTTTTCTTATTTAAATCGTGCTTTTAGGGATAAAAGATATATAAAGATAGATGGAATGCCTCTTTTAGTTGTTTATGATCCAGTGTCTTTACCACTGAAGTATATTGATATGTTTCAACAATTGGCTCGTGAGGCTGGGTGGTTGGATGGCATTTATATAGTAGCTAATATAGTAGGTGGCATTAATAAAAAAGAGATGTTTATTGAAAAAGGATATAATGCTGTGACTTTTCAGCGTTTAGCTAGTGTCATATTTGATGCTCAAAATAAAAGAGGAAAAATATTATATTATATACGTCAGAAAATAAGATCTTTGTTTTATCATTATCCTCAATTTGCTGTTGATTATAAAAAGTGCATTCCGTATTTGATAAATAAAAATATAGATGGGAGTGAAGATGTGATTCCATGCATTGTACCTAATTGGGATCATACTCCACGAAGTGGAATGAAAGGCAGTATGTTTTTAAATGAATCCCCTGAATTTTTTAGATTGCATGTTGAAGATGCCCTTAAGACAGTTCAATATAAAAGAAATAAATTAATCTTTTTGAAATCCTGGAATGAATGGGGAGAAGGTAATTATATGGAACCTGATCTTACATTTGGGAAGGGATATATTAACGCCTTACATGAGGCATTGAATAGTACATTAGGGAAATGAAAAAAGTGGCTTTTGTTTCTGAAATGGCATTATTGGAACCAAATCTAAGTATTGTGAAGCGTTTAAATACAACTTATGATTTGTATTATGTCACTGATTGTCGACAGGATATTCCTAATAAATTTGGTATAAAGAATATTAGACGAGGAATCAATAGGGCTATAGATTATGAAGAAATGACAAAGTTCTCTTCATTTTTTAATCTTCAAAAAACCTACTTGATTTATTCTTTGACTAATAAAAATTTTTTTAACGCAATAAAGAAAGCTTATGATGTGGTAAGAGTTGTGAGAAAAATATCACCTAGTGTTATATTAACTGATACAACGGCTCCCTATACTGTATTGTTGTTTTTGTTTTACTATCATAAAATAGTATTATTAGTTCATGATCCTTTTCCTCATTCTGGATATAAAAAAAAGTGGCTTATATTGTTTCGTTATCTTGCTTTTAAACTGATTCGTAATAAAGTTATTTTTAATACGAAGCAATATGAAGCTTTTATTAGAAATTATAAACTATCTCCTCAAGATGTATTTTGTTCCAATTTGAGTACATTTGAATTTATGAAAGTTTATAGACCGTGTAATAAGAAAAAAGATGGAAAGTTCAAGATTTTATTTTGGGGGATAATTTCTCAATATAAAGGTATAGAATATCTTTGTTCCGCATTTGAAGAAATAGTAAAACAAGGCTATCAAGATATAGAGTTAACGATAGCTGGATCAGGCGAGTTATATTTCGATATAGATCCTTATCTTAAGTATAGCAATTTTAAGTTTATACACAAATTTCTTACTAATGAGGAAATTGCTGATTATGTATTTAATACAGATATAGTCGTTTGTCCGTATGTCGATGCTACACAAAGTGGAGTGATTATGACTGCTTTTGCATATTGCAAACCTGTAATTGCGACTAATGTAGGAGGACTTTCTGAAGTTGTTGATGAGTATTCTGGAATTCTAATAGAGCCGCGAAGCGTAAAACAGCTTGTTGATTCAATTTTGCTTCTGTATAAAAAACCGTATATAATAAAACAAATGGAGAGATATTTGCGGGAAGATTATGCGGAAACGGAAAAAGGTTGGGAACATGGAAGTGCAATTATTGCTTCTGCAATAGAAAAGCAGTATGAAGAACAACTTTAATTTGGACATAGGCAAATTAATTCTTTATTTGGCCATATTTACTCCTTTCATGCCTAAGTTAAAACTGGGGGAAATTAATTTATATTTAGTTGAAATATTTTTATTGGTATTTTTTCCTTTATTGTTTCCTTTTATTAGACTTAAATTTCAGAGAATAGTTTTGGCTATGTGGGGAATAGTGTTAGTCTCAACTATTTATTCTTTTATTTATGTTATTGAAATATCGTCATTACTGAAAGTTATTAAAGGAATAATTTATATTCCTCTTGGATATTTGGCTTATGTTGAATATAAATGTAACCCTAGAATTTTGTGTAAGATTCTTTACTCATATTTTTTATGCTCTTTTTTAAGTCTATGTTTATTTTTGTTTCAGCTGTCAGAATCGGTTTCTATTTGGAGTGGCAATGGTTTCAATTCAGGTTTGAGTAATAAATGTTTTGATTTGAAATCAATGTCTCTTGTTTCGTCAGGTTTATCAGCCCACGGTGTCTTTGGAGATTATTCATGTCTTATATTTACATTTGCTTTAGTATTGTTCTTCTCCAAAAAAATTAAATTATCAATGCTTCTTACTACACTGATGTTTACTGTTATAAATTTGATGTCTTCTGTTAGTAGAGAAGCTTTAGTTTGTTTCATGTGTGTAATATGTGGTCTAGTAATTAAGACAATAAGAAAAAAGAAATATTTTGTAGGGTATATTGTAATTCTAATTATTTTAATTAGTGTGGTGAGTATTTATGGTGAATATATTCCTTTAGTAAATAAAATATTATATACTCAAGAGGCTATAAGTACAACAGGAAATGAAGGAAATATTGAACTTAGAATTGGCGCTTGGAAATTATTTTTTTCTTCTTTGATAGATAATCCTTTCTTTATTTTGACTGGATATGGATACAATTATTCTTTTTATGAAGATATTGTACGGTCGATAGCATTAAAAGTAAAATATCCTTTTATATTATTGCCAGAGAATTATTTTGTACAATTTTTATGGTATGGAGGAGTGTTTGCTAGCATTTATTCAATTCTTTTTTGGAAAGAGATATTTAAACTTTGTACAAATGTTTTTAGACCATGGAGTTTAATTTCTACAACTTACTTTTTAGGACTTTTGATAGGTAGTTTAATTTCTGGGTCTGCAATAACTTCGGATTTATTGTATTGTCAAGTATTAATTGTTTTGGGAATTATGGCTAGTGAAAAACAGAATAATAAAAACAATCAAATGAATTTAGAGTAATGAATATATTATTGATAACAGTTAGAGCAGATTTTGGAGGAGGTCCGCGTCATGTTCATCAATTGATTGAAGAGTTACCTTCTGATTTCAATATTTATGTAGCTTTCCCTCAGGGTAAGCCATATGGCAATTTGTGGCAGGAGCATCCTAAAATAAAGAAATGTATAAATATTCCATATAGGAAGTTCAGTATTAAATACTTATTCTTATTAAGACGCTTTATTATTGAAAACAATATTAGTATACTTCATTCTCATGGAAATGGTGCAGGTTTATATTCCCGAATTTTGAAAATAATTGTGCCGCAGATTAAAGTTGTTCATACTTTTCATGGGATTACGAATAATTATTCTTCATATTTTATATCCTGTATACATAAAATAATAGGACGTAGTTTAAGATATCTTACAAATAAATTTATTTTAGTGTCAAATGGCGAGTTTAAACTTGGGAAATCGATGCGTTTTTTGTTTACAGATAAATCAGTTATAATATATAATGCTATTGCTGATGAGGGACTTAAATTTAATAGATATGATAATAAACTTGTAATAATTTCATTATCTCGCTTTGATTTTGCAAAAAATATGGATATGGCATATAGAATAGCAAAAGCATTAAGAAATAATCATGAAATAGAATTTGTGTGGGTGGGAGATGGAGAAGACTTTGTGCGATTAAAACAAAAAAGTGTAGAAGAGCATGTTAATATAAATTTTATTGGATTCACAGAATACCCCATGTCTTATCTTAAGAACGCTGATTTGTATCTATCCACTTCTCGTTTTGAAGGTTTACCATATGCCCTAATTGAAGCTGCATCAGTAGGGCTTCCAATAGTCGCTACAGATGTGGTTGGTAATAATGAAGTTGTACTTCACGATTATAATGGGCTTGTGTTTAAAACAGAACAAGAAGCTGTAGATGCAATAAAAAAATTATCGATAAATGCTGATTTGTTGAATCGATATTCGATAAATTCTCGTGAACTTTATCTTAAAACTTTTACGATGGAAAAGATGATATCTTCTATTGTAGATACGTATGTACAGGTTTTAAATCAGTAAGTTATTGTTTAAAATTGAAATAAGATGAAGATTGCCATCATTCAAGAATGGTTAGTAACCGTTGGCGGTTCAGATAAAGTAGTCAAAGCTATTGCGGATGTATTTCCAGACGCAGATATTTACACCTTAGTTGCTAAAAAACAAGTTTGTGACGAATTAGGGATTGACTGGAATAAAGTCCATACATCATTCATTCAGAAGTTACCTTTAGGGGTAAAGAAGCATAGGATGTATTTGCCTATATTTCCGTTTGCAATAGAACAGTTTGATTTACGGGGATATGATGTGATTATATCATCTTCTCATGCTGTAGCCAAAGGAGTTCTAACCAAAGCGGATCAATTGCATATTTGTTATTGTCATTCTCCTATTCGCTATGTATGGGATATGTATCATGAATACTTGGAAGAATCGGGGTTGACAAAAGGCTTGAAAGGATATCTAGCTAAATATATGCTTCACCGTATTCGTAAATGGGATTTGATATCCAGCTTCCGGGTTGACTATTTTATAAGTAATTCCGATTATGTGGGACGTCGAATTCAGGAGACTTATAGGCGGGATGCTGTAACAATTCACCCTAATATTGATATTTCTAACTTTGATTTGTGCGTAGAGAAAGAAAATTTCTATTTAACTAGTAGTCGTTTGGTGGGATATAAGAAAATAGATCTTATTGTCGAAGCTTTCAGTCGTATGCCTAATAAAAAGCTGGTTGTGATTGGTGGAGGTCCTAATTTGGAAAAGATACGCAAGATTGCTGGGCATAATGTAACTGTCATGGGATATCAGTCATTTGCGGTACTAAAAGAAAAGATGCAGAAAGCTAAAGCCTTTGTTTTTGCAGCAGATGAGGATTTTGGTATGATTCCGATCGAAGCGCAATCATGTGGGACTCCTGTTATTGCTTATGGCAGGGGAGGTTCTTTGGAAACAGTAAAAGAAGGAGTAACAGGTCTTTTCTTTTATGAACAAACTGTAGAATCGGTTATTGATGCAGTAGAAAGATTTGAAAAACTAGAAACACCGTTTGATCCTAAAATAATACGTAACCATGCGGAGACTTTTTCGGAAGAACGTTTTAAGAAGGAAATAAAGGAGTTTGTAGAGTTAAAATATAATGAATTTAATCATCTAGTGAAATGAGTTATTTTATATTTGGCGGTTCCGGTTTTATCGGTACACACCTTATTACTCTAATTGATAATATATATCCGGGTACAAAAATATACAATCTGGATATTGTAAAGAATAACCATGAAGGTAAATCTACATATATCAATTGTGATGTTCGTTCTGAAATAAACATTGATATTTCCGTTACTTCCGAAGACGTCATTTTTAACTTTGCAGCCGTTCATCGTACCCCAGGACATCCGGATCAGGCTTATTTTGAGACGAATATTCGTGGTGCAGAGAACGTATGTGCTTTTGCCGAGAAGTTCGGGATAAAGAAAATCGTTTTTACCAGTTCCATAGCTCCTTATGGTGCAGCTGAAGATTTGAAAACAGAAGAGACGCTTCCCACACCGAACACGCCTTATGGAATTTCTAAGTTAGTGGCTGAAAAAATACATACGATTTGGCAGGCAAAAAAGTCGAACGAACGACAACTTACTATTGTTCGTCCGGGTGTGGTATTCGGTAAAGGGGAAAATGGTAACTTTACTCGTTTGTATTGGGGTATCCGTGGCGGTAAGTTCTTCTATCCGGGCCGTAAAGATACGATTAAAGCTTGCATTTATGTGAAAGAATTGGTTCGCTTTATGCTTTATCGTTTAGAGAATCATAATGAAGGAGTAGAGTTATATAACTGTACATATGAACCAGCTTTTACTATCGAGCAAATAGTAGAAACGATGAAAAAGGCTACGGGAGTACAACGTACTGTTGTCGAGGTGCCGGGAAGTCTTCTAATGACAGTTGCAAGGATTGTCGGTTCGTTAGGGGGAAAAGCTTTAGGTATTTGTCCTGCTCGTGTGAAGAAGTTAATGATTTCTACTAATATATGCGGAAAGAAATTGGCTGATTCGGGGTATAAGTTTCATTATACATTTGAAGAAGCTATTAAGGATTGGTATAGAGATAACGATAATAAGTATTTGAGATGATTTTTCTGAAACAATTTGGGTATATAAAATAAATGTTGAGATGTAATAAACACGTGAGTGTTTCGTATGTGAGATGAAAAAAATGTAGGTCCCTAGCTTCATGCTGTAAGGGCATGATTCTCCTACATTGTGGATTGGAAATCGTACGACGGTACATTTCTGATCTACGCCCTGACATCGGAGGTTAAAGCCGATGTGAATTTCCCACTATATCAACTGTCTGTGAAGATCGTTGATATTTCCTAATTTTACGTATAGTGATGTATTTAGACACACAAATATAAAGAAAAAACATTGGGAGATTTGTATCGAAATATCCCAATGTTTGATTTCAATCATTGAGATGTTTTTTTCAAATCTTCCGATGTTTTTCCGACTCTCCAAAAGGACAAAAGGACAAAAAGGATATATATGATTGTTTTTATTCATCTTACTATAAGAACTATGAGGTATATTGCTGATCTTTATTATATTAAGTGCTTTTATAGACGTGTAACCTTACGAATATTGAAATCGTGTTTTGCGCCAACCTGAATCGTTTTGTTTGTCATGAAATGATTGGGCAACTCTTGAACAAAATTACCTATATTGTCAGGATTATTTAGTGAAAGGGCCGTGCTTGGAAAGAAGAGCGATATCTTGTTCGCGTTTGCTTCCGCCTTCAATGATACAATCATTCGACAATATGGTGATATTATTGTACAAATTCGGGGAAAATAAAGGAGCTCCTTTCTGGAATTCCTCTCCCAACTAATAGGCTTCGTCGTTGGCATTGGAATTTTTATAGTACCATAGGGGATTTTTGTCCTTATGTCCTTTTGTCCTTTTGAAAGGAGGGCACGTTGGTGGGGGAAAGAAGAGGTGTGTGAGATTTATAACTTGCTTGTATCCAGTAGATAAACTCTCGTTGCTTTTTTAGGGACGAAAATTTGTGTGCTCGAAAAAATGCAGGAAGCTCACGTAATATGCTTTTTTGTGAATAGTGTCAGTGACAGTTGATTTTAGCAGTGGATCGCTAATTGTTTCCCTATGTGGACAATATTTGATAAAGTAATAAAAACTGAAATATTATAAATTATTAATCATAGAATGACATGGCAAAAGAAAAACAG
>OJQD01000328.1_pt1 | contig 20395 bp, 10 predicted proteins | sample 1598691 | NCBI WGS metagenome assembly OJQD01 (sample SAMN03922507, study PRJEB24848) | human gut metagenome | isolation source: stool sample | host: Homo sapiens | place: Germany | collected 2011-11 | reverse complement strand
GATCTACACCTCTCTATTCGTCGGCAGCGTCAGATGTGTATAAGAGACAGTCTGACACACTTCTGGGCAGGTGAGACATCTGCTGATGTAACATGGGATTTAGGTATGTACATGTCAGGTTTCTTCCCATGTATGATGTTTGGTATTCCTGGTGCAGCACTTGCCATGGTTAAGTGTGCAAAGCCTGCTAAGAAAAAGGCTGCCATCGGTATCCTTGCTTCTGCAGCTATCTGTGCATTCATCTGTGGTGTTACAGAGCCTTTCGAGTTTGCATTTATGTTCCTTGCTCCTGTTCTCTATGTGATTTATGCTTTACTTTATGGTATTTTCACAATGATTACAGTAGCTCTTGGATTTAGAGCAGGCTTCTCATTCTCAGCCGGTGCGATGGATTTATTATTCTCATCTTCACTTCCGGCTGCAGCAAGGACATGGCTCATCATTCCTCTTGGAATCGCAGCTTTTATCGTATTCTACATTGTATTCTATTTCGCTATAAAGAAATGGGATCTTAAGACCCCTGGTAGAGAGGACGATGATGTCGAGGCAGAGAAGAAGGCAGTGCTTACTAACAATGACTACACAGCAGTAGCAAAGACTATTCTTGAGGGCTGCGGTGGCAAAGACAATATTGCAAGCATTGATAACTGCATCACAAGACTTAGACTTGAGGTTAAGGATATCACTCAGGTTGATGACAAGAAGATTAAATCTGCAGGTGTTGCAGGCGTTATGAAGCCTGGCAAGAATTCTGTTCAGGTTATTATCGGAACCAAGGTTCAGTTTGTTGCGGATGAGTTTTCTAAGCTTTGCGAGTAGATTTGTTCTGCAATATAGCAGTGTCGATTCACATTAGGTGATTCACATAATTTCATGATACATGATTAAAAGCCACACCGGGTGTTATGCCTGGGGTGGCTTTTTTGAGTTCGGGACGTAAGCTCCGCCCGGCGGGGTGAACACGGACTCTCGTTTTCGCTACGCTGCGCTGTTAAGATACTGTACGGATTATGCTTTTGGGTTTTCAATGCTCGACGAAACCGGCTTTTATGCGCCGTCCGTGGCGCATAACGCCTTCCCCAGCCGTCCATGGCTGCGGATTTCTGTGCTTCATGGGCATAATCCTACAGTATCTAAACAGCTTCGCTATGCGCTCTCACGAGAGTCCGTGTTCACCCCGCCGGGTGGGGCTTACGGCCCTTACGCTGTGAATGGAATCCGCTTAGGAGAGAGTTGCGAGTTGCACATTGTTGTAACCGGCAACGGTTTTATCTACGCCTTGCTTCTACGAGGCTGCGGTGGGATAAAATAAGAAAGGATTGAAAAGCGAACAATTGTTTGCTATAATAAATGAAGCGAGGAAATAAAAGTATATTAGGTTTAGTAATTTAAGTATTCATTTAATTTATTGTAATTAGGGAAATCCAATATAAATCGATTGATAGAAAGAGTGATTTTATATGAACATATGGCTAAAGTTAAGGAAAACAGCAGCAATTACACTATGTGAGTTACTTGCAATTGCTACAATTTTTACAGGCTGTGCCTCCACTGATTTATCAGGCACTGAAGGTGCCGGGCATGCCGTAGGAGCTGTTGTAGCAGATGAGGATTCTTCCGGTGCTTTAGGCAGCAAGGATAAAGTGGATGGGCCGCAGGAGGATCTTGTAAACAACAATTCCTACGTTTCCCTTGATGCTATTCCGGCATATGATGGCAAGGCATATGTGGCTGTCAACAATAATGAGCCTTTTTTTACGGACAGCGATATGACTACCACTGCTTTTGAAAATTACAGTGATTTGGATTCACTTGGCAGATGCGGTGTGGCTTATGCCAATATATGCAAGGATATCATGCCGACTGAGGAGCGTGGCAAGATAGGCATGATAAAGCCATCAGGCTGGCATACGGTGAAGTATGATGTGATAAAGGACAGGTATTTATATAATCGCTGTCATCTTATTGGCTATCAGCTTGCTGGGGAGAATGCCAATCCGAAGAATCTTATTACCGGCACGAGATACCTGAATGTAGAGGGGATGCTGCCGTTTGAGAATCTGGTAGCGGATTATGTAAACAATACAGGAAATCATGTACTCTACAGAGTGACTCCGATGTTCTCGGACAGCAATCTAGTTGCAAATGGCGTTCTCATAGAGGCAAAGTCGGTTGAGGATAACGGTGGCGGCATACTTTTTAATGTCTATTGCTATAATGTGCAGCCCGGAGTCGGAATAAACTATGAGAATGGTGACAGCTGGCTGGATGGCACCACTCCGCAGCAGAGCGCTCAGACGGATACACCGCAGAATGAAGGCTCGCAGAGCAGCGCTGGAAGCGGGGCAGGAGAATCCGGCTCTTCAGGCAGTACAACAGGAAGTGTATCATCAGGCTCAGACAGCTCAGCAACAGAAAATAGCGCTGCTGATTCCTCAAACAGCGAGACGATGGTTCATATCACTGCAACCGGCAAGAAATATCACCGTGCGGGCTGTCGGACTTTGAAAAAGAGTGACACAGAGGTAACGCTTGAAGAAGCAAAATCCATGGGCTTGTCTCCGTGCGGAATTTGCAATCCACCACAGTAGATGTGCATTAGCATTTGCAATCCGCCACAGTATATGTGCATTAGCATTTGTAATTCACTGCAGTAGATGTGCATTAGCATTTTCAATCCACCTCAGTAGAAGCACATTAGCATCTGAAATTTTCCACAGTAGACGAACATTAGCATTTGTAACCTTTCACAGCAGATGTACGTTACCTTTGCAGTACAACCAAGTTTATTGAAGAAACTAGGAAGAAACCGTGCAAATGAAAATATTGTCACAGAGTAAGGGCTGCAAGCCACGGCACCGCTGTGGCGCACGCATATGCATTTGATTGAGCGAATAGCAAAGCCGCTTAGATACTGTAGGATTATGCACATGAAGCACAGAAATGACTTGCCATGGAGGGCAAGTCAAGGAGAACCGCGCCATGGAAGGCGCGTTTCGACGGTTTCGTCAAGCATAGAAGAATAAAAAGCATAATCCGTACAGTATCTTAGCGGCAAAGCGTAGCGAAAGCAAAGCATATGCGTGTGCCCTAACGGTGCCGTGGCTTGCAGCCCGTCCTATAGCACATACAGCAAAATCCCCTGTAACCCTTGACGATTGCAAAACCGAAAAGTATAATAGAATAGCTAATGAATTCAATATTTTAATATAGATGGAGGAAACCAAATGGCACTGAGCAAAAAGCCGGTCAACGGCATGAAGGATATATTACCTGCAGAGATGGAAATCCGTGATTATGTGACAAGCGTGATCAAGGATACATACAGAAGCTTCGGATTTACACCGATAGAGACACCATGCATGGAGAATATAGCAAATCTCACAAGCAAGCAGGGCGGAGAAAATGAGAAGCTGATCTTCAAGGTAATGAAGAGAGGCGAGAAGCTGAATCTGGAGACAGCAAAGGAAGAGTCGGATGTAGTAGACTTTGGAATGCGCTATGACCTTACAGTGCCACTTTCAAGATATTATTCAAACAATGCCAACAACCTGCCATCGCCGTTTAAGGCACTTCAGATGGGCAGTGTGTGGAGAGCAGACAGACCTCAGAGAGGCCGCTACAGACAGTTTACACAGTGTGATATAGATATACTCGGAGAGCCAAGCAATCTGGCAGAGATAGAGCTGATTACAGCAACCACTACCACAATCGGCAGACTCGGCTTCGAGAACTTTGAGATAAGAATCAACGAGAGAAGAATCCTAAAGGCAATGGCTGCTTACAGTGGTTTCGCTGAGGAGGACTACGACAGCGTATTTATCACACTCGATAAGATGGACAAGATAGGAGTGGAAGGCGTTGCAAGTGAGCTTGCACAGGATGGCTATCCACAGGAAAATATTGACAAATATCTTGATTTGTTTAAGCTTTTGGAGCAGACAAGGGATGTCACTGAGGGTGTAAATATTCTTTCAGAAAAGCTCGGTGAATATTTAGACGAAGAAGTGGTTACAAATATGACAGAGATAGCCACTGCTGTCAATGCCACAAAGGGAGCAAAGTTTGAGCTCGTATTTGATCCTACACTTGTTCGTGGAATGAGCTACTACACAGGAACTATTTTTGAGATATCAATGCCTGAGCTTGGCGCAGCCTGTGGCGGTGGCGGACGATATGACAAGATGATTGGAAAGTTCACCGGAAATGATGTACCGGCCTGTGGTTTTTCAATCGGTTTTGAGAGAATTATCCTGCTTCTCATGGAGAGCGGCTTCAAGATTCCTGAGAGTCCAAAGAAGGTGGCTTATCTGGTTGAGAAGAAATATCCGGCAGACAAGCTTGTTGATGTCATGAACCAGGCAAAAGATGCAAGAGCAAACGGACAGCAGGTGCTTGTTGTGCGCATGAACAAGAACAAGAAATTCCAGAAGGAGCAGCTTATGAAAGAGGGCTACGAGGAGTTTGTTGAGTTCTTTAACAGATAGGAATCTGATAAGCAGCAGTTTAGCTGTGTAGCAGTGGTACCAAACAGTTATTAGAATAAATATATAGTAGAAATATAAGGAGTATAAAATGGCAGAATCAATGCAGGGCTTACATAGAAGCCATAGATGTACAGAGGTATCAAATGCCAATATCGGTGAGAAGGTCACCGTGATGGGCTGGGTACAGAAGAGAAGAAATTTAGGAAGTCTCATTTTCGTAGATTTAAGAGACAGAAGCGGAATACTTCAGATAGTATTCGGCGAGGAAAATGTAGGTGCAGAGGGCTTTGAAAAGGCAGGCACCTTAAGAAGTGAGTTCGTCATCGCTGTTGAGGGAACTGTTCAGAAGAGAACAGCTGCTGTCAATGAGAGCTTAAAGACAGGTGATATCGAGGTTATCGCTACATCAATCAGAGTGCTTTCAGAGGCACAGACACCTCCATTCCATATTGAGGAGAATTCAAAGACCAGCGAGGACATCAGACTTAAATACCGTTATCTGGATCTTCGCCGTCCTGATATCCAGAGAAATCTCATGCTCAGAAGCAATGTGCTTCGCGTGATGCGTGACTTTATGGCAAACGAGGGTTTTTTGGAGATAGAGACACCAATCCTTTGCAAGTCTACACCGGAGGGCGCCAGAGATTATCTCGTGCCAAGCCGTATACACCACGGACATTTTTACGCGCTCCCTCAGTCACCACAGCTCTTTAAGCAGCTTCTGATGGCTTCAGGCTATGACAGATATTTCCAGATTGCACGATGCTTCCGTGATGAGGATCTGCGTGCAGACAGACAGCCTGAGTTTACACAGGCAGATATGGAGCTTTCATTTGTAGATATCGATGATGTAATCGAGGTAAATGAGAGACTGTTAAAGCACCTTTTTAAAGAGGTCATAAATGTGGATGTTGAGATTCCGTTTAAGCGTATGCCTTGGCAGGAGGCTATGGACAGATTTGGTTCTGACAAGCCTGATACACGCTTTGGTATGGAGCTTTGCGATGTTTCGGAAGTGGTAAAGGACTGTGGCTTTGGAGTATTCACGGGAGCTCTTGAAAACGGTGGCTCTGTCCGCGGTATCAATGTAGAGGGACAGGCAAAGATGCCTCGTAAGAAGATTGACAAGCTTGTAGAGCACGCAAAGGGCTGTGGAGCAAAGGGACTTGCTTATCTGTGCATCAATGAGGATGGCACATACAAGTCATCATTTGCCAAATTTATGACAGAAGCTGAGCTTGATGCACTTGTTGCAAAGATGAACGGAAAGCCGGGAGATTTACTCCTTTTCGCAGCAGACAAGAATAAAATCGTATGGAATGTACTTGGAGCGCTTCGTCTCATGCTTGGAGCTGAGCTTGGCCTGATTGATGAGAATAAGTACAATTTCCTCTGGGTAACTGAGTTCCCACTCCTTGAGTGGTCTGATGAGGAAAACAGATTTATGGCAATGCATCATCCATTCACCATGCCTATGGAGGAGGATTGGGACAAGATAGACTCAGATCCGGGCGCAGTTCGTGCAAAGGCATATGATATCGTACTCAATGGTACAGAGCTCGGTGGAGGTTCAGTGCGTATCCATCAGGATGACATCCAGGAGAAGATGTTTGAGGTGCTTGGCTTCACAAAGGAGCGTGCACATGAGCAGTTTGGATTCCTGCTTGATGCATTCTCATATGGTGTACCGCCACACGCAGGACTTGCCTTCGGTGTTGACCGTATCTGCATGCATATGCTGCATACAGACAATATCAAGGAGGTTATTGCATTCCCTAAGGTAAAGGACGCTTCGGACCTCATGTCAGAGGCACCCGGAACTGTAGATCCAAAGCAGCTTGAGGAGCTTGGAATAGCTGTAGCTGCAGAGGAAGATGAGGAATAACACTATAATATGAATTTGAAAAAAAATATTTTCAATGCGATTACCATAATACTGCTCGCCGCACTTATTGCGGGGGCAGTATTGCTTAATAACAGGATAAAAAAGCTCGAGACACAGATGTCATACACCTCAGACAACACATCGGTGATACTTTCCGATGTGCAGACCATGCAGGATGATATCAAGTCCACCCTTGAGGAGGAGGCCAGCCTCATAACAGACTGGGACATTTCCTTAAAAAGTGCAGACTTTACCGATATGACATACACAGTCTCAGTCTCGGTGGTGCCAAAGGAGTACACAGAGGATACAAAAACCAGTGTATTTTTCGGTACAAACGAGATACCGCTTGAGCTAAACGGCATAAAGTATACGGGCGAGGCCACACTTCCACTGTCTGAGGACTATGCAGGCAATGTGACATTTCTGTTTGTTGACGGAAATAAGAGAAGCACAGAGGTGCTCGATGAGTTTGAAGGTGTGACATCAGTGTTCAAAAATGTAGCATCAGGCATACTTGCCGATAAACCAACCTTTGACAATGGCAGCATAAAGCTTGGCACAGATGTAGATGTAGCAGTCATGGGAAATGATTACTTTGACTTTAACAGTGTGCAGCTCGTAGTTGCAAGCTCAGGAACAGAGCTAAAGACCTACGATATCAGACAGCTGTTGGCAGAAAACGGCACAGACAGTGCAGACTCTGCAGACACAGACTCCATCACATCTGCTTTAAGTCGGAAGGATGATGCCAAAAAAGATGGCTCAAAGAATAACACGGAAAATGATACCTCTGATGCCTTAAAAGAGGACGATGGTAAGCTCCATAGCCTCGAAGGCACAGTCAAAATCGAAGACTTAATCCCTGTCACAGCTGCAAGCAATATCAAAATATATGTCAAAGCAGTATCGGCACAGGGCTACACCTTCACATATGACTTGTTCGATGGTACCGTAAATCAGGACATCACAGACTTTGAAACCACAGCCGACATATCCGGCGGAGACTACACAGTAACCGACCCGGCCGGCAGCAAATACGAGCCATAAAAATGTGATATAAGTGTAATTATTTAAAATCAGTTTTTCTTGTGTTTTCAAGGCGGCTCAGAATATTTATAAACAATATATAACTATTAAATAAGCTCATTTCGCATAAGTGAAATGAGCTTCAAATTTTAAGAAGAAAAAGTGCCGGACAAAATTTCACGCCAGTGAAATAAGTCCGGCACTGCCAGAATGCAAGGTAGCAAAGCGCCTCGCTCATAAACCTGAATTAGCCGGAGAGTACACGGTGTGTTCCGAAGAAAAATGTGAACTGCCGCGGAGTTCCATAAAGTAAAAAAGAAAGAAAATGTAAATAAAACCGTAATCTGCCCGGACAAACAACCGCGGCTGACTTCACATTTTTCTGAGGAATATACTGTGTGCTATGCCGGTAGCCTCACAACCTAAAAAGCGAGGCGCCCACCACACCTATCATATGATGAGCTGCGCCTCACCCTTCTTTTTTGCTGAGCGGCAGCGTAAATATAAACTCAGTTCCCACACCCTCAGTGCTTATCACATTTATATTCTCACCATGCGCCTGTACAATTTCTTTAACTATAGACAGGCCAAGTCCCGTACCGCGCTTATCCTTTCCGCGGGATAAATCACTCTTGTAGAAGCGCTCCCAGATCTTTGAAAGGCTGTCCTTTGGTATACCGATACCGTGATCCTTTACTGATATAAACACCTTTTCATTTCTGATACTCGTCTCAATCTTGATACTCGAATCATTATTTGAAAACTTCACAGCGTTGTCTATCAGGTTGTAAAGAATCTGCTGGATTTTGACCATATCACCGCGCACGAAAAGCTCTTTTCCGGTAAGCAGCAGGTCAAAGCTTAAGCCCTTTTCACTGCATTTACCCTCGAAGGTAAGGATTGTCGTGCGGATCATTGTATTGATGTCAAAATCAGCAATATCCAGGTGTATGCCGTGATGACCGAACTGGTTCAGATCAATAAGACTCTTGGTGAGCTTATTAAGCCTCTCGGTTTCAAAAAGTATGATATTTAAATACTTATCCTGCATCTCAACAGGGATTGTTCCGTCCAGCATAGCCTCCACGTAGCCCTTTATCGAGGTAAGAGGGGAGCGGAAGTCGTGTGACACGTTGGAAACAAACTTGCGCTGATCCTCCTCAAGAGTATCTAGCTCCGTTGCCATGTAGTTGAGTGTGTTTGCCAGATAGCCGATTTCGTCGTTGGAATGTACATCAATCTGGGCAGTGAAATCGCCCTTTGCATACTTCTTTGCGGTCTTTGTGATTCGTGTGATTGGCTGGTAAATGGAGCGGCTCATCATGACAAGCATAATAAATGCCACTGCAAAAATGAGCGCTACAGTGTAAAAGGAGATATTCATAAAACCGTTTACACCTGCCGTGATATGGCTCATTGTCTTGTGAATGACTATGTAGCCGATATTCTGGTACGAGACATTTACCGGGGAAAATACGGACAGCATCTTATGCTTGAAGGAGCCGTAAAAATCTCCAATCATATAGTTGTTGCTGCCAAAATCGGTGACATCAAAGCCATTTATCACTACAGGCTTAGAACTGTCATTTTGGGTATCAATGCCTATTGACGGATCATCTGAGTCCATGAGCAGCTCACCGTCAGGGCTGACCACCCATACCTTGGCATCCATATAGTCGGCTACGATTTTCATGTGATTCTGGAAATCGCTAAGCGACATGGATGAGCCAAAGTATTCGGCGGCGTAATCACCTGCAATGATGGATGCTTCCCTGTAGAGATTGGATGCCTCCTGCTTTTCAATATAGTCTGTGGTGAGATGCTGTGTAAAGGTGCATATAATGAAAAAAGCGATGACACCGTAAATCAGATAGCTGATTAACAGCTTAGTGTAGATGGTATGCTTCATTATTTATTTTACCTCAAACTTGTATCCGATGCCCCAGACAGTTGCGATGCGCCAGGTTGGCTTGTCCTTGATTTTCTCGCGGAGACGCTTTACATGCACGTCGACAGTGCGGGTGTCGCCGACATATTCATAGCCCCATATGTTGTCCAGAAGCTGCTCCCTTGTAAACACCTGATTTGGAGATGAGGCAAGAAAATATAAAAGCTCAAGCTCCTTTGGCGGCATATCAATCTGCTGTCCGTCATAAGTGACAGAGTAGTTGGACAGATTTACAATAAGCCCCGGGTACTCCACACACTTGATATCTACGGAAGCATAGGCCTCCGGCTTTGCAGGCTGGAAGCGTCTGAGCACGGCCTTGACTCTTGCCACAAGCTCCTTTGAGTCAAAGGGCTTGAGTATATAGTCGTCGGCGCCAAGCTCCAGGCCTAAAACCTTGTCAAATACCTCGCCCTTTGCGGAGAGCATGATAATCGGCACATCGGACTTTGCACGTATCTCACGGCATACCTGATAGCCGTCTATGCCCGGAAGCATGAGGTCCAAAAGAAGCATGTTTGGCTTGTAGTGCTCAAACGCGATAAGAGCCTGCTCACCGTCATTTACGATTTTGGTGTCATAGCATTCCTTGGTCAGATATAGAGATATAAGCTCTGCTATATTGTTGTCGTCGTCTACTATCAGTATTTTCTGTTTAACAGCCATTTCTAATCTCCTTCTTAAAATTTATTTATATTCCGTAAAAGTACATTGTCGTTATTTAAAGGTTGCGATGGTTACTCCGGCATCGCCCTCACCAAACTCACCGAGATGGTATTCCGCAATAGTTTTTGTCCTCTTAAGGAGTCCATGCACAGCCTTTCGCAGTGCACCGGTGCCTTTGCCGTGGACGATGCGCACTGATGAAAGATGAGCGATATATGCGTCGTCTAGGTATTTATCCAAGAGAGCAAGTGCCTCATCCGTAGTCTTTCCAATCAGGTTGATTTCTGATGAAACTGACAGCGATTTGCTCATCTTTATCTTGCTTCCGCTGCCGCCGTACTTCTTGGCAGGAGATACATCGTCGTTTAAGAGCACGAGGTCATTAATATTAACCAGCGAGCGCAGTATACCCATCTGCACATACAAATCGCCCTTGGCATTTGGCAGAGTGTGGACGGTTCCCTTCAGATTGAGGGAGAGCACAAGCACAGAATCACCGATGCGCAGCTTCTTAGGCGCCTTGTGATTTGCCTTGGCAGTGTTTTTCTTGATGTCTGACAGCTTCTTTTCCTTGTCATTCATCTTGTCACGAAGGGCAGAGCGCTCCTTTTCCATCTGGCTCATAGGAGCCTGCCCCTGTCCGTATTTGTTGAAATTGCGGATGGTTTTGTCGGCAAGTTCCTTTGCATCCTGCAGTATCTTGTAGGCTTCCTCATTTGCCTCGCGTAAAATCTTGTCTTTGCTCTTGTCTATGCGCTCGTTTTTCTCTTCGAGCTGTTTCTTGAGCTTTTCAATCTCGGCCTTGTAGCTGTTGATTTCAAGCTGTTCCTTTTCGATGGTTTGTCGCTGTGACTCGAGGCTTGCAATCAGATCTTCAAAATCAAGGTCGTTATCATTAATTCTGCTTTTTGCATCCTCGATGATGTTTTCGTCCAGACCAAGCTTTGATGAGATTGCAAATGCGTTACTCTTTCCAGGAATACCGATTAACAGGCGGTAGGTAGGGCTTAAAGTCTCCACATTGAACTCACAGCAGGCATTTTCCACACCGTCTGTGGAAAGCGCATATACCTTCAGCTCACTGTAGTGTGTGGTGGCCATGGTGATGGCACCATACTGGTGCAGTCTGTTTAAAATTGAGATGGCAAGTGCCGCACCCTCTGTCGGGTCGGTTCCCGAGCAGAGCTCATCGAACAGGCAAAGGCTTCTGTCATCGGCTTTTTCAAGAATTTTTACGATATTGGTCATGTGAGACGAGAAGGTACTGAGACTTTGTTCAATACTCTGCTCATCGCCTATATCCGCAAAGACATCCTCAAAGATGGCGAGCTTTGACCTGTCAGCCGCAGGAATGTGAAGACCTGCCTGACCCATGAGAGTCAAAAGTCCGACAGTCTTTAGTGAAACCGTCTTACCACCGGTATTTGGTCCGGTGATGATGAGCTGCTTATAGTCCTCGCCGAGCCGTACATCTATAGGGACCACCTTTTTAGCATCCAAAAGCGGATGACGGCCCTTTCTGATATTGATATGCCCATCGGTGTTGAAATCCGGTGCCACACCGTTATATGATTTAGCCAGATTTGCCTTTGCAAAAATGAAGTCAAGCTCTGAAAGAATCTCATAGTCCTGCTCCAAGGCAGCCGCATTCATGGCAACCTTGTCGCTGAGCGCTGCAAGGATTTTTTCAATCTCCTCCTGCTCCTTTATGAAAAGCTCCTTGAGCTCATTATTCAAATTGACGACAGCCATCGGCTCGATAAAAAGGGTAGAGCCGGTAGATGACTGGTCGTGCATCATGCCGGGTACATTGCCCTTTGCCTCAGCCTTTACAGGCAGACAATATCTGCCGTCGCGCATGGTCACAACCGTATCCTGCAGATATGTCCTCGTTGTGCTGTTGTTCATGAGCTTGGTGAGCTGCGCATGGATTCTGTCGTTCATGCCGCGTATGCTCTTTCTTATCTTAAAAAGCTCAGGACTTGCATCATCGGCAATCTCTTCCTCAGATAAAATGCACCTCTTAATCTCATCGCAGAGCGCAGAAACCGGTTCAATCCTTGCAAACAGACCGGAGAGAGAATCCTGCTTCTCATTATCCATGGCGTTTCTGCCATAGGCCTTCACGCGCTTTGCAACCTCTAAAAGACTACAGATGCGAAGAAGCTCGGTCGTATTCAGTGCACCACCGATATCAAGCCTCTTTAGGGAAGCATGTACATTGTGTATGCCAACGAAGGACACTCCGCTGTCCTTGTACAGGCGGCTTAGTGCATCGGCAGTGGTGGTCTGCAGATGTCTGATTTCGTATAAATCGGTGATAGGCTCAAGCGAAAGACACCGCTTCTTTGTCTCATCACATGCTGCGTAGCTGCTTAGCATGGTGAGGATTTTGTTATATTCCAATGTTTTGTAAACTTTTTTATTCATTTCTATATCCTTATATTTCGGTAGTTGAATATTAAATTCATATTTACTGTATAGCTTATCATATTATAGCTGAAAATCTTCAAAAAAACCATAATAAATATGTATTATAATTACAAGATGATAACATAAAGTTTAATATATAACAAACCAGTTTGTTAAATGAGCCAGAAAGTAAGGGCTTGCGACATGTACCCGCCGGACTGCTGCACTGCTCCCAACGGTGCGAATAGCGCAGTGGCTTAGATACTGTAGGATTATGCTCATAACACAGAAATGCCACGGCATGGATGCCGGGGCAAGGAGCTATCGAGCCATGGAAGGCGAGTAGCGACGGTTTCGTCATGTATAGAAAAAGTAAATGCATAATCCATACAGAATCTTAGTCACGCAGCGTAGCACCATTGGGAGCAGTGCAGCAGTCCGGCGGGTGCATGCCACAAGCCCGTACTCAAAAAATATGGTTGCAACGCAATATAATTCAGAATATAATGTAAGATAGTAACTAAAGACATCTAATCAGGGTGACAATATGGAGCAATTTATCAGAGAAAAGATAAAGGATAAACCGCTGAATAAAAAAAGACTTGCAAAAAAAGCAGGCACAGCAGCACTCTGCGGAGTGGCATTTGCAGTGGCTGCAAGCATTGTTTTTGCTATATTTCTGCCGGTTATCAACAGACAATCAAAAAAAGCTTCAGATGGAAAAAATAATAATGATGTGCAGACAGCTACACAGCAGTCAGGCATAGATGACAGCAGTGATGCATATAGTGAAAATGGTACACAAAGCACAGAGTCCGGCACTTCTTCGGAGCCGTCTTCGCAGACCTATCAGCCTACACTCGCAGATTATCAGGCAGTGCAGAACCAGCTCTACAGAGTGGGCGTTTCGGCCACGAGATTTGTAGTAGGAGTCACGGGTGTGACAGATGCCACTGATATTTTCAACAATTCCTATGAGACCGAGGGTCAGGGAGTGGGAGTGATACTGAGGGACAATGGAAAGCAGCTAATCATTCTGACAGAGAAAAATGTAGTGGATAAGGCGGATAAGCTTAGTGTAACCTTTGTAAACGACATGATGGCTGATGCTGCGTTGGTAAAGTATGACAGCAATACGGGTATAGCAATCATTTCCGTGGATAAGTCACTTCTGGACGACGCCACAATAAGGGCTATAGCGGTTGCGGAGCTTGGTAATTCAAATATTGTTTCAAGAGGAGCATCTGTCATTGCACTTGAGGCAAACTATGCCATTCTCACAGGTCTTGTAACGTCAACAACCAACGAGCTGTCGGCGCAGGACAACAATTACTCGGTGCTCACCACAGATATCGCAAGCAACAAGTTGCAGAGCGGTATACTGATTAATACAGATGGTCAGGTCATAGGGCTTTCGCTGCAGGATTTCAATCCGGCGGAGGAAAACAATACGCTCACGGCTGTCAGCATAAGCGACCTGTCACCTGCCATTGAAAAGCTCGAGAGCGGCGCGGATGTGCCGTACATAGGCATCACCTGTACTACAGTTACAGAAAAAATAGCAAACAGATATAACATCCCAAAGGGTGTTTATATAAAGCAGGTTACCATGGATTCACCGGCATTTGTCTCGGGGCTTCAAAGCGGAGATGTGATAGTTGCGGTAAACAATACAGAGGTGTCGAATGTGTCCGCGTACAACACACAGCTTATGAAGCAAAAGCCTGAGGATACCTGCAATCTGAAAGTAAAGAGAAAAGGAAGCAACGGCTACACGGAGATTACCTGTCAGGTGAAAATCGGAGTGATGAATTAGCCGAAATTAGGAGGATATATGAAGTATATTTCAACTCTCCGCGAGGGAGAGAGAATCAATGAGATTTTTTTATGCAAGAGCAAGCAGACAGCCATGACCAAAAGCGGAAAGCCTTATGACAATGTTATCCTGCAGGATAAGACAGGCACGCTGGATGCCAAGATATGGGATGTGGGCTCAGTAGGCATTGAGGAATTTGATGCAATGGATTACATAGCCATAACCGGTGATATCACAAGCTTTCAGGGCAATTTGCAGTGTTCCATAAAGCGTGCGAGAAAGGTGAACGAGGGAGAATATGACCCTGCGGATTATCTGCCGGTCAGCGATAAGGATGTCGAGATCATGTATAAGGAACTCATGGGCTTTATCGACTCTGTAAAGAATCAGTACCTGTCACAGCTATTACATAGCTTTTTTGACAATAAGGAGTTTGAGCGTCGTTTCAAGTTCCATTCAGCCGCAAAGAGCGTGCACCACGGCTTTGTAGGAGGTCTTTTGGAGCATACACTCGGTGTGACGAAGAACTGTGATTATTTTGCAAAAATGTATCCGGTCTTAAACCGTGACCTGCTTCTTACAGCAGCTATTTTCCATGATATCGGAAAATTAAAGGAGCTTTCTACTTTCCCGGAGAATGACTATACAGACGCAGGCCAGCTCCTCGGACATATCATGATTGGTGCAGAGTGGGTAGGCGATGCGATTAAGAGCATCGACGGCTTCCCGGTAGTGCTCGCAAACGAGCTGAAGCACTGCATACTTGCCCACCACGGCGAGCTTGAGTTTGGCTCTCCGAAAAAGCCGGCACTTGTCGAGGCACTTGCACTTAGCTTTGCAGACAACATAGATGCCAAGATGGAGACCTTCAGAGAGCTGCTTGTAAATGTGCCTGAAAACGATACAAAGTGGCAGGGCTACAACAGATTTATGGAGACAAATTTCCGCAGAACAAGTGTGTAAAAAGGCGGACGATATTAAATATAGCTATGGTGTGATTTTTGGTGTGAAAGCTTGCACCGGATACAAACATTATAAAGAGTAATTATATATATAATAAAGAAGAGAAAAGCATGAAAAAAAATGACATATTTGAACTTGAAATAACAGATATGGGAACAGATGGCGAGGGTATCGGACATTATGATGGCATGACCTTTTTCGTAAAGGATGCACTGATTGGTGACGTTATAACAGCCCGCGCAACAAAATTAAAGAAAAACTATGGCTACGCAAGAGTGGAAGAGATTAAGACCCCTTCCACTTTTCGCGTTGAGCCGCAATGTGAGCTGCACAAGAGGTGTGGCGGCTGCCAGATACAGGCGCTCTCTTATGAAAAGCAGCTTGAATTTAAAAATAATAAGGTGCGCAACAATCTCATGCGTATAGGTGGATTTTCCGAGGCAAAGCTGGACAGTAAAATGCAGCCGCCTGTTGGCGCAGACAATCCATACCGCTACCGCAACAAGGCACAGTTTCCGGTGGGATATGACAGGGATGGCAATATAGTGACAGGCTTTTATGCATCGCGAAGCCACAATATCATCCCGGTTGAGGACTGCAGGCTTGGGGTGCCGCAAAACAAAGAGATACTGGATATCATAAAGGAATGGATGAATGAGTGCGGCATCACGCCGTATGACGAGAACACACACAAAGGGCTCGTGCGCCATGTGCTTATCAGATATGGATTTACATCAAAGCAGATTATGGTGTGCCTTGTGATAAATGGGGACAGTCTTGAAGCAAAACGCCGAGCCGGGAATGCAGCAGATATACTGTGCGAAAGACTCTCAAAAATCGATGGAATGACTTCGATTTCCTACAATATCAACAAGGAAAACACAAATGTCATCCTCGGCAAAAAGACAGTCTGCATATGGGGAAGACCATATATTGAGGACACCATCCATCTGCTTTCTTACCCTGATTTCACACCACAGGGGACAGGCATCACATATCAGATTTCGCCACAGTCGTTCTATCAGGTAAACCCGAAGCAGACAGAAAAGCTTTACAGCACGGCACTTGCATTTGCAGGGCTCACAGGAAATGAAAATGTCTGGGATCTCTACTGCGGTATCGGTACCATATCGCTCTTTTTGTCACAGAAGGCAAAGCAGGTGTACGGAGTGGAAATAGTGCCTCAGGCAATCGAGGATGCCAAAAACAATGCGAAGCTCAATGGCATCACAAATGCACAGTTTTTCGTAGGAAAGGCTGAGGAGGTGCTGCCACAGTTTTATGAGAATGCAAAGAAAAAAGAGAATATCACTGATGATACAGCATCCACCGGACATACAGATATGCTTCGCCCGGATGTGATAGTCGTTGACCCGCCAAGAAAGGGCTGTGATGAGAAGTGCCTGGACACAATGCTTGCGATGTCACCGGAGAGGATTGTATATGTGAGCTGCGATTCGGCAACATTGGCAAGGGATTTGAAGATACTCTGTGAAGAGAAGTATGAACTCATGAAGTGGCAGGCATTTGATCAGTTTTCTCATACGACGCATGTAGAAAGTATTTGCCTCCTCGAGCGGGTGAGCAACTGAAAAATATTGATATGAACTAAGTAAATTTATAGACATTTTCTTATCGTAAAGCTATAATATTAAAATCATATAGAACAGATAGACATTGATTTTAGAAAGTGATACAAATGAAAAAGCTAAAAAAGAGATTCATTATTCCGGCAGTGGTATTTATATTGGGCATGTGTGCGTTAATCGGCGCTATATATGTAGTCGGCAAGAGTCAGGAACAGCAGAACAGGACAAATGCAAAGCTCAATGCGATGACATATACGGAGCGTATATATGGCGAGCTTATGGAGGGAATAGGAGTTACCGATAGCTTAAAGCAGGTTGTCATAAGTGGTGATGGAAATATAAATAGGTTTTATGATATTGCAGCAAATATGATGGACGATTCGATTCAGAGTATACAGATAGCACCGAATGGAGTTGTGACTGAAATATATCCAGAGGAGAGTAATGAATCCAGTAAGATAGATCTGATAAATGATAGTGACAGGGGAGAGATTTCGCGCTATGCGAGGGATAATGACACTGTAATTATGCAGGGACCATTGGAGCTGAAGCAGGGCGGATATGGTATAGCAGTGCGCAATCCGGTTTATTTGGAGGATGAAAATGGTCAGAAGAGCTTTTGGGGCTTCACAATTGTTATACTGAAAGTTCCGGAAATTTTTTCTGAATCTGTAGAGGCTCTTTCCAGTTTTGGATATAAGTACAGTCTGCAGAAGTTTGCTTCGCCGTGGGATGATACGTATGAGTGGGTTTACGGTTCAAAGGAAGAGTTGAACGATCCGGTGATATATGACTTTAACGTGTATGGATACAAGTGGAGGCTTGAGATTTTACCCAAGAGTGGGTTTTACAATAACAGATATCTGCTATATCTGTTCATCGGAGGTGGAGTTATTGTCCTGCTTTTGGCAGGGCTTACAGCAGCGTTGATTTCAATCAATGAGAACAGGAAGAATTTCAAGAGACTGGCTGTGACCGATGCACTGACCGGTATCTACAACAGGCACGGTTTTGATGAGCAGGTTGAGCAATATATGAGACAGAATCCGCAAAAGCATTGTGTTGTGGCAATGCTTGATATTGACGATTTCAAGCTGGTCAACGATGTGTATGGACATGCGGCAGGTGATGGTGCACTGCAGAAGCTTGCAGAGAGCATGAAGCAATATTTTTCAAAGGATGTTATACTAGGCAGAAACGGAGGCGATGAGTTTAGCATTTTTATGCCGGATTGCACGGTAGAGGAGGTTAAGCCTTTTCTTAAGAAGTTTACAGGAGAAACCAAGAAATTTTATTGTAAAGGTGAAGAACATACATTTACCATTTCACTGGGCTTTGCGGAGTATCCTGTTTTGGCTGATGACCGTTCAAAGCTTATGCGTTGTGCGGATATGGCACTTTATGAGGTGAAAATGCGTGGGAAGAACGGCTGCATGGCATACCGTGAGGGGGAGCGTATAAAGAGCCGTGCGAAGCTTGGATTTGCCGTGAAGGATATTATTGACAATATGCCGGGAGCGTTCATTGTTTACAGGGCAGATAAAGAAAATGATGAGATCCTGCTTGCAAACAATGAGCTGCTTAGGCTTACAGGCTGTAAAAATATGGACGAGCTGCTTGCATATACAGGTAAGAGCTTCTGTAATCTGATACGTCCGGATGAACAGGAAAGCTGTCAAAAAAGCATATGGTCGCAGATTAACGGAGGACACTCAAATGATTATATTTTCTTTCATATGAAAAAAGCAGACGGCACATATATTTCAGTGCTCGGTCATGACAGGATAGTGGATTCAGTGCACAATGGTAGAGTATTTTATGTGATGATTATGGACTTAAAGTCACTGCAGAGGCACTATGGAGACTGCCTGGAGCTGGTGGAGAAGTAGAAAAAAGCAGATTGTGAACACATGCGTTCACAATCTGCTTTTTTAATAGTGCATACACAATTTATTTATCCGAATAAATCACATTTCCACCGCATACGGTGTACTTAACCTTACCGGTCAGTTCCATGCCGGTAAAAGGTGTGTTTGATGACTTTGATGCATATTCGCATGGTACCCATTTTTCGTCAGGATCAAAGATGACAAAATCTGCAGCAGCACCCTCTGAGATAGTACCGTAAGGCATGTGGTACAGCCTGGCAGGATTGATAGTCATCTTTTCCAAAAGCTCAAGCATGCTCAGATGGCCCGGTTTGACAAGGCTTGTGATACCAAGAGCAAGAGATGTCTCAAGACCGATGATACCGCTTGGAGCTTCGGTTACAGGCTTTGATTTTTCCTCGGCGCTGTGAGGCGCATGATCTGTTGCGATAAGGTCTATTGTGCCATCGATAAGTCCCTCTATAATCTTTTGACGGTCTGCTTCAGTGCGAAGAGGCGGATTCATCTTGGCAAGGGTGCCGTGCTCTAAGACAGCATCCTCAGTCAGCGTGAAGTGATGAGGAGTGGCCTCGGCATGGAGCCTTGCACCAAGCTTTTTGTAGGTGCGGACTATATCAACAGATACACCGGAGCTGATGTGCTGTATCACAACGTCGGCGCCACTGCGCAGCGCAAGCAGACAGTCTCTTGCGACAAGGGCTTCCTCAGCGATGGATGGTGAGCCGTAGATACCGAGAGCGTCAGATACTTTTCCATGGTTGATGCCGTTGTTTTTGATAAATGCAGGGTCCTCCTCATGGAGACTTATCGGCATATCCAGCTTTGCAGCATTTTGCATGGCTCTGTAGCAGAAAGCAGCATTTGTAAGCGGAATGCCGTCATCAGTAAAGCCACATGCTCCGGTTTCTTTTAAAGCTGCCATGTCAACCTCATCCTGTCCTTTGAGGGAGTGCGATATTGCAGCGGCCTGATACATACGGATTTTTTCCTGCTTTCCACGTGTGAGGTTGTCCTTTAGAGTATCCACATTGTCCACTGTAGGCTTTGTGTTTGCCATGCATACAACAGTTGTGAAGCCACCCTTTGCGGAAGCCAGGGAACCGGTGTGGATATCCTCCTTGTATGTGAAGCCCGGATCACGGAAATGCACATGTGTGTCGATAAGTCCCGGTCCGATAATCATTCCGGATGCGTCTATTATTTCTTCTTTTTCAGTTGCAGCAGCGTCTGACGCACATGAGATGTCAGGTGCTATTTTTACTATTTTCCCATCTTTTACAAGTATATCCATCTGTTCGTAGAGACCTGAAGCAGGGTCTGCTACAATGCCGTTTTTTATTATCATGATAATCCTCCTGTAGATTGTACTTATTTTCTGATATATCCTAGTATAACAGTTTTAAACGAACTACACCATATCACTTGCATATTTTACCGGTAGTACAAGAAAATAAAATTGAAAATATATAGGGGATAAAAGTATATTGACAGCCTGTATATAACTGTATATACTGTATATATAACAGGCGGGTCAAAAAACGCAAAATGAATAAATCGCAAGTGAATAAATGGCTAAGTAAAAAATGCCATTTGCATACAAAGGAGTAGCTTATGAATAATGCACTGATAGTCAGAAATGTCAGTAAAACATTTGACAAATTCAAGCTGGACAATATTTCATTTGAAGTGCCGGGTGGAAGCATTGTAGGTG
>OJQD01000247.1_pt1 | contig 27395 bp, 19 predicted proteins | sample 1598691 | NCBI WGS metagenome assembly OJQD01 (sample SAMN03922507, study PRJEB24848) | human gut metagenome | isolation source: stool sample | host: Homo sapiens | place: Germany | collected 2011-11 | reverse complement strand
ACTCACCCACCTCGCGGACCGGAACCATCCGGACCACTCGCTGAGCGGCAGCAAGGGATTAACTTACACGAACCCGTCCACTTGCGCAAATCGGCATTCCGCAAACCCCGTAAAAACCCTTGCGGCGCAACGCATTCATCGGCGTGTCGAAAACCGCCTATCGCACGCCACATCATCGCAGAAATGCTTCAAACAAGCCTCAAAACGGCCTGAAATTCATCAGAAAAACCTGTCTACGGGCGTGTCGTGAGCCTGCAACGGTTTCCAAATACGGTCGGAAAGCCGAAAAAGACGCATACGGAGGAAACCGCGCGGTGGTATGTATGGAGGTATGAGCAAAAAAATCGCAGTATTAACGGGCGCAGGCATCTCCACGTCCGCAGGCATCCCTGACTTCCGTGGACCGGACGGCGTCTGGACCAAACATCCCGAGCAAATGAACGTGTACGACATCGACGCGTTCCTAGCCAATAAGGAAGACCGCGAGTATTCCTGGCGCTGGCAAAAGGAATCGCCAGTATGGAACGCGCAGCCGGGCACCGCACACAAAGCGCTCGTCAAGCTGGAACAGGCAGGGCTGCTGACGCTGCTCGCCACGCAGAATTTCGACGCACTCCATGAAAAAGCAGGCAACAGCAGCAACGTCATCGTCAATCTGCACGGAACCATCGGCACCTCGCACTGCATGAAGTGCCACGCGAAATACGACACCGCCGAAATCATGGCGAACCTCAACAACGAGCCGGATCCGCACTGCCATCGCAAGCTGCCATACAGCGGCAATATGCCATGCAATGGGCTGATCAAAACCGACGTCGTCTACTTTGGCGAAGCGCTGCCGGATGGTGCGATTGAAAAGTCATACCGTCTGGCGGCGCAGGCCGACGAATTGTGGGTGATCGGCTCCACGCTGGAAGTGATGCCGGCGGCGAGCATTGTGCCGGTCGCGGCACAGGCGGGCGTGCCGATCACCATCATGAACATGGGACGCACGCAATACGATCGCTTGGCCACACGGCTTATCCGCGACGATATTGCGATTGCGCTGCCGCAGTTGGTCGACGAGACAATCGCCGCGGAACAGGGCAAATAACACCGAATGAACAAGCAAGGCTCCTCAACCTGATTGGGTTTGAGGAGCCTTCTTTGATGCGGAAGATATGCGAGAATCCGCGCTTATCCACCGTGGGAAATCAGTAGATGCGCTTGGGCCGGAAACCGGCCGCGCGCATCGCGTCAAGGATGCGGTCGATGTGCTCAGGGCCGTTGGTTTCAACGGTGACGCCCAAGGAAACCGAATCAGTGTAATGGCTGGAAGCCTTGAACTGGTCGTGATCGAGTGCGATGACGTTAGCGCGCTGCTCGGCCAGAATCGTGGCCACCTTGACAAGCTGGCCAGGGGTATCCGGAAGCTCAACCTCGAAGTTCATGATGCGGCCACGGGCAATCATGCCCTTCTGAATCACCGCGCTGATGGAGACAGTATCCTCATTGCCACCGGAAAGAATCGGCACCACCACATGCGGACCCTGTGCTTCGGCGAACTTGCGCGAGCGCAGATTCAGGTGCTCAAGCGCGGCCAGAGACACGGCACCGGCAGCTTCGACCACCAGCTTGTGCTTCTCCAGCATGAGCAGAATCATCTCGTTGATGTCACGCTCGGTGACGGTGACCAGATCGTCGAGGAACTCGTTGAGCAGCGCGAAGGTCAGGTCGCCCGGACGCTTCACGGCAACGCCTTCGGCGGAGGTGCGCACCTGGTCGGCTGCGACGACGCGACCGGCGGCCAACGAATTCTTCCATGCCGGGCTGCCTTCCGGAATGGCGCCGATCACGCGCACTTCCGGCTTGAACGTCTTGATGGCGAGCGCCACGCCCGCGCCCAGACCGCCGCCACCAAGCGGCACAACCACATCGGTGACGTTAGGCACGTCTTCGAGAATCTCAAGACCGATGGTGCCCTGTCCGCACAGCACCTCATAATCATCGAACGGCGGCACGTAAATCATGCCTTCGGTATCGCTGAGTTCCTGCGCGTGGGCGGCGGATTCATCGAACACCTCGCCGCACAGCACCACATCAGCGCCGTAAGCCTTGGTGGCGTCCACCTTCAACGGCGGCGTGATCTGCGGCATGCAGATGGTGGCCTTCGCGCCACGCTCACGGGCCGCGTATGCCACGCCTTGGGCATGGTTGCCTGCGGAAGCGGTGACGATGCCATGCGCAAGCTGCTCGTCGGACAACGATGCGATCTTGTTATACGCGCCACGAATCTTGAATGACCCAGTGACCTGGAGATTCTCCGGCTTGAGCAGAATCTCATGTCCGGTCATCTCGGACAGCACCGGGGACGGAATAATCTCCGTGTGGCGTGCGGTGCCCTTCAGTCGTTCGGCGGCCAGTTTCAATTCAGCGGCATGATCACGCCGCAATGCTTTGAGCACCTCGTTTTGTTCCATGGACGTTATTGTAAGCGCACGTCTGCCGAAAATGCCGTGCGATTGCCGAATCGCAATCGAATCCCGGCCGTGCCTCAGAATCGCACGGAAAAAAGAAACGTCCGACAGGTTTCGTGATGAACCTGCCAGACGTTCCGCAGAGAGTTATAGGGAAAGATCGATCAGAGCTGAATCACGACTCCCTCCCAGCGAGCGAGCTCGCCACGAGCGATCGATTTAACACTATGCATAGCATCATAGGTGCTGAGCAGTACTTGCGGATCGGACACGCCGTCGGAAAGCAGCTCCGCCACGTCCGAAGGCAGCGCCGCGGACCTGTCGGTGAGGTTGACCACGACAAGAATCGTGTCGTCGCCATTGGTGCGCGTGAAAGCATACACCTGATCGCTGTCGGCGGCGAGCAGATGCCATTCGCCAGTGGAGATGGTGGCGCTGTTGTGCCGCATGGCGATGAGCTTCTTGTAGAACGTGTACACGGAATCCGGATCGTCGAATTCCTCGGCCGCGTTGATTTCCACATGATTCGGGTTGACGCTGATCCATGGTTCGACGGGCGCGTCTGGCGCGGTGAAGCCGGCGTATTTGGAGGCGTCCCACTGCATGGGGGTGCGCGCGTTGTCGCGGCCGATGAGGGCGAGGGCGGCCATCATGGATTCGGACGACTGGCACTTGGCTTCCTCCACGCGCTGGCGATAGCCATTGAGGGCCTCCAAATCGCGGTACTGTTCCAGCTTGGTGAAGTGGGCGTTGGTCATACCCAGCTCCTCGCCTTCGTAAATGTACGGAGTGCCACGATGCATGTGCAGCACCATGCCGAACGCCTTGGCGCTCAGCTCGCGCGAATCGCGGTCGGAGTCGTTGCCCCAACGGGAGACCACGCGCGGCTGGTCATGATTGCAGAAGAACAGGCTGGCCCAACCGGCCTTCCTCACGGCCTCCTGCTGCTCGGTCATACGGTCGCGCAGGTTTTTGACCTCGAACGGCACGGTATTCCACTTGGAGCCTTCCTGGTCGATGCCGACATGGTCGAACAGGAATAGCATGTCAAGTTCCTTGTTGGCCGGATCGGTGACGTGCTCGTTACGGGCCGGGGTGATGCCCGGAGCCTCGCCCACGTTGATGTAGCCTTCACGGCCTTCGAATACCTCACGGCGCATTTCGGCGAGGAACTCGTCGATGCGCGGACCGTCGGAGCAGAACGGGAACGGGCTGGAATAGCCTTCCTCGCCGACCGGCAGATCGGCGATTTCGGAACCGTCCTCGCCCGGCAGCCTGCCGTTCTTGTCGACGGTCTTGGAGATCTGGGTGATCACGTCCATGCGGAAGCCGTCGATGCCGCGATCCATCCACCAATTCATCATCTTGTAGACGGCCTTGCGCACCTCGGGATTCTCCCAGTTGAGGTCGGGCTGCTTCTTGGAGTACTGGTGGAAGAAGTATTCGCCGCGCTTCGGGTCGTACTCCCATGCGGAGCCGCCGAAGTAGGAGCCCCACTGGTTCGGCTCGGCGCCCGGAGTGCCCGGCTCATGGCCCGGCTTGGCGGGACGCCACCAATACCAATCCGCATGAGGATCGTTCTTGTCGCGGGAAGCCTGGAACCAGGCGTGCTCGTCGGACGTGTGGTTCACGACCAGGTCCATGATGACCTTCAGGCCGCGCTTGTGCGCTTCGGCAAGCAGCTCGTCCATATCGGCCATCGTGCCGAACAGCGGATCGATGTCCTGGTAGTCGGAGATGTCGTAGCCGTTGTCGTCCTGCGGGGACTTGAAGACCGGGGACAGCCACAGCACGTCCACGCCAAGGTCGGCAAGATAGTCGAGGCGGCTGGTGATGCCCTTCAGATCGCCGATGCCGTCGCCATTGGAATCCTGGAAGGAACGGGGATAGATCTGGTAGACCACCGCGTTGGCCCACCATGGATTCGGGGTGGCGCCATTCGAACGGACGGTGTCAGGAAGAGTGGAACGATTGAAATTCGTCATCGCGATTGAGCTCCTTTGCCTAAGTGGAATGGATGAACTTTGCTATATCCCATGGTACGTAAAGCGTTTTTTCTTTCTTGCCTGCGGCGCGTTTTGCAAAGCAGGAAATGAAAGATATATTGCAAGCGGGATGCGCCCTTCGGAATCACATCAATGCATACGAAAAGCAGGAATCCTCGAAAAAGGGGAAACGAGGATTCCCGCTCGGCGCTGTGAAGTTTTACTTCACAAGCAGACGGCCTACGGCCGCGTTGTTCCTGCCTTCGCTCGCCTATCGGCTCGCTCAGGAGGAACCTATGAACAGTCCACAGGACTGTTCACTTAACGGCTCCTCTCATCACACCACCGACGACCCACTTTTGGGCGAAGATGTAGACGATGAGGACCGGGGCCATGGCCATCAGGTAGGAGGCGAAGGCCATCGGGTAGTTCGACGTGAACTGGCTCTGGAACACGTACTGCGCCAGCGGAATCGTCTGATTGCTCTGGTCGGTCAGCGTGATCAGCGGCAGCAGGAAGTCGTTCCACGCCCACAGTGCGGTCAGGATGGCGATCGTGGCGTTGATCGGTCCCATCAGCGGGAAGATGATCGTCCAGAAGATGCGCCAGGTCGAAGCGCCGTCGATGCGCGCCGCCTCTTCCAACGAAATCGGAATCGAACGGATGAAGCCGATCGCGATGAACAGGTTCGTGCCGATGCCGAGAATCGTGTACAGAATGATCAGACCGAGCTGGTTGTCCAGGTGCAGGGTGCCCATTTCCTTGGCGATCGGCAGCATGACGACGGTGAACGGCACGAACATCATGGCCAGGAAGAAGTAGTACAGGAAGCGGAAGAACCGCTTATCCATGTTCCTTGCCACGGCGTACGCGACGAACGTGTTCGTCAGCAGCGTCAGCACCACAGCGCACACGGTGATGATCGCGGAATTGAGCGCGGCCTTCGGATAGTTCACCTTGTTCCACGCGTCCGCGAAATTATGCCATTCCCACGTGGTCGGCAGGCTGAACGTGCCCGCTTCGCCCGGCGTCTTCAGCGCGGTGACGACGGCGAAGTACAACGGCACGAGCACCGTCAGGCTCAGCACGGCGACGGCCGCCGTCAGCCACCAGTTGATGCTGTGGTCCTTGCGGATCTTCTCCGGCTTCGCTTGCGATTGTCCGCTTTGCGCGGCGGCCGGCTTGGTTGCAACAGTTGCGCTAGTCATGATTTCTTCCCCTTACTCTCAGACCTTTTCCTTGCCGCTGAAGAACTTCAGCTGCACGAATGCGAGGATTGCCAGCACGATGAAGAACGTGACCGCGTTCGCCATCTGGTAGGAGTATTCGCCGTTGCCCAGGCCGTTCTGGAAGATCAGGTAGGAGACGGTTTCGGTCTTGGAATCCGGACCGCCCTTGGTCAATGCCATGACCTGGTCGAACGCGCCGAGCGAGTTCTTGAGGCTCAGCACCATGTTGATGGTGAAGAACGGGCCAATCAGCGGGAACGTGATCTGCCAGAAGTTCTGCCAGGCGTTCACGCCGTCGATGGACGCGGCCTCATAGATTTCGTTGTCGATGGTCTGCAGACCCGCCAAGTACAGCAGCGTGGAGTAGGCCACACCCTGCCAGATGGACAGGAACACGATCGGGAACCATGCCAGATCCGGATTGGAGATCATGGATGTGGACAGCCAATCGATGTGCAGCGCCTGGCCGAGGGCCGGCAGCGGGGTCATGAAGATGTACTTGAACACGTAGCCGATGACCAGCACCGACAGGGTGTACGGAATGAAGAAGATGGCTCGGAAGCCGTTCTTGAAGGCGATTTTGGAGTTCAGCAGCACCGCCAGGAACATGCCGAGGATGTTCGTGCCGAGCGTGATCAGAATCGCGATGAAAATCGTGAACAGATACGCGTGGCCGACGCGTGCGTCCTGGAACATCGCGATGTAGTTCTTGAAGCCGATGAACTTGTAATCGCCGTAACCCTGCGAATTGGTGAACGAGTACATCGCGCCCTGCAGGAACGGCAGGTACAGGAAGATGCACACGAGAATCATCGCGGGAATGGTCATCCAGTAGAACGCCGGATCGACCTTGCGCTTGGAGTATTTCGAAACCTTCTTCGGCTTCTTTGCGGCGGCCTTGTCGGCCTTGGCCGAGATATTGCCAGTCATTGTCGTTCCTCCCCTCACCTAAAGTTCCTGGCTTCGATCTTGTCGTATTCCGACTGCATGCTGTTCAGGAATCGTTTAGTATTGCCCGACTGCACCAACGTCTGCAGGAAACCGGCGAGGTTGATGCTTGCCGGCACGTAGTGGTCACAGAAATCAGCCAGCTTGCCGGCCTTGTAGAAGTCGAGCACGCCATTCAACGCTTCATCGCCGACGTACGTATCCTTGTACGGGGTGAACGCAGACTGCTGCTTGGAGTAATCCTGCACGTTCTCCTCGCTCATCAGGAAGTCGACGAATTCGCGAGCCTCGGTGTAATGCTTCGTATGCGCGCCGATCGTCAGCATCACGTCGTCGCCGGCGGTCAGCTGCTGTTCCTTGACGTTGTCGGTGGCCGGCATCTGCGCGAACCGCAGATTGGCGTCCTTGTTGATCAGACGGATCTGCGGAATCGCGTACGTGCCGAGCGGCAGAATCGCGGCCTTGCCGGAAGCGATGTCCTGCGTAGCCTGCTGGTAGGTGACGGCCGGATTCTTCTGCGTGTAGTTCTGGTAAATTTCAATCAGCTTGCCGCTGACGGGCGTCCACAAGTCGGAGAAGGTCTTGCTGCCGTCCTTGAGATACGCGTATTCCGATTCCGGCACCAGCGTCGAATTCAGCGATGCAAGCGGCGCCTGCAACGTCCACGGATCGGCGGTGCTCGCCTCAACCGGCGTGACGCCCTTGGCCTTGAGCCGCTTGAGCAGCGCGATGAATTCGCTCCACGTCTGCGGCGGATTGTCCGGATCCTCGCCGGCCTGCTTCCACACATCGGCGTTGATGATGTAGCCGCTTGCGTTGCCCGCGTACGGAATACCGTACAGACGCTTCTTGGACTTGTCGGTGGTCTGCACGAGGCTCTTCGCGATGTTCACCATGCCCGGATTGAGCTCGTCGACGATCTCGTCGTCGGTGAAATCGTGGAAGACGCCCGCTTCGGCGAGCATGCCGTAATTGATGTCGCCGTTGATGGTGATGACGTCGGGTTCGCGGTTCTTCACCAGTCGCGTGCGCAGATCGGTGGTGGCGTCCGACGAATTGTTGACATTGACTTTGATGTTGGAATGGGTTTTCTCGAATTCACGCGCCTTGGCGGTGAACCAATCCGCCGCCTCGGACTTGAATTGGAAGAAATCCAAGGTGACCGTGCCGGCGGTGCTGTTGCCGCAGCCCGCGAGCCCAACCGTCAGCACAATCGCGCATGCAGCCGTAATAGCACGGCCCGCGATCCGCCTGAAGGTGCCTGTGTTGGCATTGGAATCAGGTTTCATTCTCTCGACTCCTTTGTATTTTCCTTTTTCACGGCAGGCCGGCTTCATTACCAGCCTCCGTTGCTTTTTAATTGTAGAATCGGCTTGTTTTCATTCCCAGTTTCTGCGCGCCCGCATCGAACGGAAATAAAAAACGGTTATTTTGTTATTCTTGGAAAGAAAATAGACGGTAAGGACGGTCCGATATGGCGATTTCCCCGATTCCACACTGGTTTGAAGGCTCGGAGTACACGCATAAGGTTGCGGCCTGCATTATGAAGTACGGTCCGATTTCGCGCATCACGCTGGCACAGATCCTTGGCCTTTCGCAAGGCGCGGTATCGCGCATCACCAGTGATTTGATTTACGCTGGCGTGATCGAAGAGACGCCAATGGCAGCGGGGCATGGCGGCAAGTTACCGAAAGATTTCTTGCGGAAATCGGCACAAAAGTCAATCCAGAAAGAAAATACGGAACGTCGCGGCCGTCCGCAGACCGGACTGCGCATCATCGCCAATGCGCGCACGTTCGTCGGCATGAAAATCAACACCACCCATATCACTGCCGTAACAGTAAACGCGCTTGGGCAGATCGTGACCGGCTGCCATGACCTGCCGCTCGACGACGATTCGCCGGAATCGGTGGTCGACGTCATCAAACAGCTGACCATGGACTGCGCCGACGAGGCGATAATGGCGGGATTGCCTTCGCCATGCGCGGTCGGCGTCTCGTTGGGCGGACACATCGTGGATGATTCGATGGTGACGTTCGCGCCGTTCCTGCATTGGTCGAAGCCCGTGGAGTTTTCGGCGTTGATCCAGGAGGCGACCGGCCTGCCGACCGGCATCTACAACGACATCGACTCATTGGTGGTGGACGCGTGCATGTTCGGCTCGGGCGTCGGATTGAACAGTTTCGCCGTGGTGACGATCGGCATCGGCGTGGGATATTCGCTCACCGTCAACGGCGAGCCGATCGAGAATCCCGACAAAAGCTATGGCCTGGTCGGGCATACTCTGGTCGACCCCGACGGGCCGCGCTGCATTTCCGGACATAAAGGTTGCGCGACGTGCCTAACTGACAATTCAATCGCAACAGAATATTCGGAAATGATCGGACATCCGGCGACGTTCGACGAATTTGCGGCCGCAGCGCGCGCCAGCAAAACGCAGGCCACGAATCTGGTGAACCGCACCTGTTTCCGTTTGGGTACATTGATCGCGACCATCGCCAATCTTGCCATGCCCGACAAAATCATGATCGCCGGCGAATCGTCGTTCATCGCGAAACTCGGCGTGGGCGACCTGCGCAACGGCATCAATATGTACCGGCACAGCCAGGCGGCGCCGGTCGATTTCGAAATCGCCGACCACGACTGGGCGATGTGGGGCAAAGCCGCCGCCGCGCAGGCGATTCGGCAGTATGTGGGCTGACTACGCAGACCGATACAGCCGATACATAGGCTGATTACACGATTTGCCGGCGCTGAAGGGGGTCAGTGCCGGCAAATCAAAAATAAATCGGAAGCGAATCAGAAAGTAAACCAGTTACTTCAGACGCGCACCACCTTGAACAGGACGGCTTGCGCCGGATGAATTGCCGGCGGACGGATGCCGTAGGTGGCGAGCGCGCGGCCGGTCATCTTCACACCGTCGGCGGTCCACCAGCCGAGCGGGCTTTGGCCGTTGCCGATGTCCTGCTTGGCCAGGTCGAGGCTCACGTCGAGCGGGGACACCACGTATACGGCGTCCGGATCGAGGCCGGGCAGCTTCACGGGGGCGGACGGATAGGTCTGCGATGTGGTCAGCTGTGTGAAGCGGTAGATCGCGGCGGCCTTGTTCGGCATGACGCAACCGTCCACGCGCACGGCCGGATCAGCCGCGTCGGAATGCACGACGGTGTCGACAGCGAACCATTCACGATGCTTCTTGAATTCGGCAGTCCATTCGGAGAGCTTGTCGATATCCTCCTGCGGTTCCTTGAGCAGATTCCATTCGATGCCCATGTGTCCGAAGAAGGCCGTGGCCATGCGCATTTCCTGCGAAGTGGCGCGATGCGTGGAATGCGCCGGGGAAGCGCCCACGTGCTCGCCGATCATTTCCGGCGGTACCAGCAGCGACGTGTAGCGCTGGATGTCGGCACGTTCCACCGGGTCGACGCAGTCAGACGCCCAAACGCGATCGGCTACTTCAAGAATGCCCAAATCGATACGGCCGCCGCCGGAGGAGCAGCTTTCGATTTCCAGGCCGGGGTGCGCTGCCTTCAGATCGGTGAAGATGCGGTATACGGCGAGCGTCTGCGCGTGCGCTGCCGGACGGCCGGTCAGCGGCGAGACTTCTTCGGTAACGAGCTTGTTGTGGTCCCACTTGATGTAGTCGATGCCCAGCTCGCTGACGAGCTTGTCCATCGCACCGTAAATATAGTCGTACGCGTCCGGGTTGGTCAGGTCGACGACCTGCTGGGTGCGGCCCTGCATCGGCAGACGACCGGCGGTGGGCTTCAGCACCCAGTCCGGATGGTTGCGGAACATGTCGGAATCGGGGTTGACCATTTCCGGCTCGAACCACAGGCCGAATTCGAGGCCCTTGCCGTGCACGTAGTCGGCGAGCGCCTTCAGGGACTTGTCTCCGTCGGGCCAGACGTCCTGCGAAATCTGCCAGTCGCCGAGGCCGGCGGTGTCGTCACGGCGGGCGCCGAACCAGCCATCGTCCACGACGAATCGTTCGACGCCGCTTTCCACGGCTTTGTCGGCGAGGGCGGTCAGGGTGTCGTAATCGTGGTTGAAGTAGACGGCTTCCCACGTGTTGAGGATGACCGGACGCGGCTTGGGCGCGATGCCATGGTCCACGAGCCAGTCGCGGTGCACGCGGCGGATGTAACCGTGGAAGCGTGAGGCGACTTCGTTGAGCCCCTCGCCGTAAGAGCCGACGAGCCATGGCGTGGTGTAGCTTTCACCGTGTTCCAGACCGACTTCGCCGCCGAAGAGCACTTCGCCGCCACCGATCACGCCAGTGGTGTAGGGCAGTCGTTCCGCGGACAGCACGCTGTTGCCGCTCCATGCCACGTGCGCGGAGTAGACGTTGCCGTGGGTGAAACCGAAGCCGTGTTCGCCAACGCTGAGCAGCAGGGTGGCGTCGAAGTCGGGGCGGCCGATCATGGAGGATTTGGCGAAGCGCCCGATGGTGAAGTCCTGGCGCTGTGGGGAACGCTCACGCAGATGGTGACCGGTGGTGGTGAGGATCTCGTTGGCGTCGGCGGGCACGGTGAACGCGAGTTCGATCTTGCCGATCTCGAGTCGTCCCTCGCCGGTGTTCGTCACCTCCGCATGCTGGCGGATGAGGCCGGTTTCATCGAGCTCACAGGTCCACGTAAGTTTCACGCATTGTTCCACGTCCTCGGCAGTGACGGTGACGGTAGGCGTCTGCTTGGGCTCGGAGGCCACGCTCCAGCTGGGGTAGCCGTCTTTTTCGGCCATGGTGTAGGTTTTGCCGGCGGCCACGGTTTCGGCTTCGATGGCGGTGACCTGGAACTTGCAGAACAGTTCCACGCCGTCACGGCGCACGTCGAAACGGTCAGAGCCGGACCACGCTTCGGACTGTGTCGGCAGCACGCTCGGCCATGCGGTGTAGTCGAGGGCTCCGGAAACACGCTGCGGAGCGAGCGCGTCGAACGTGTTGATCACGGTTTCCGGTGCGGTGAGCGGGCGGCCCCAATGCACGAATCTCGGCAAATCGCTGCCGGGGAACACCAGAGCAAAAGCTGCGGCGGCAGCCGGCTGCTCGGCATACACGGCGGTAAGGGGTGTGCCGTTGGAAGCGGTGCCGTGGAAAGTCTGAATGAACGTCATTGCAGCATCCTTTTCTTGCGATTCTTGGTTGGTATGACGCTTTGATGGTACTGCATACCGCTTTTCTTCTCGTCGCCCTGCGTGTTTGTTTCTTTCGGAAAGTAATTAGCGTCGGCGCGCGAAGAAATCGGTCATCAATCGCCCGCATTCCGCTTCGCGCACACCGCCAATCACTTCCGGTACAAGTCCGACGTGCGGATCGCGGGGAATATCCCATACCGAACCGCATGCACCCAACTTGGCATCCCACGCACCGAACACAATACGTCCGATATGCGTCTGCAGACAGGCACCGGCGCACATAGGGCACGGCTCCAACGTAACGACAAGCGTGCAATCAGCGAGATTCCAAGTGTCAAGCGAGGCGGCCGCTTCAGCCATCGCCTTGACTTCGGCGTGGGCAAGCGGATCGGCATACGTCTCACGCAGGTTCCGCCCGCGGCCAATCACTCGGCCGTCAGCGGCAAGCACGACAGCACCGACCGGCACCTCGCCATCCGCGGCGGCTTCGCTGGCGAGCGCGATCGCCAGCCCCATATCGTCATCCCATCGCATAGCCCACAGTGTAGTGGAGGACGTGTCTGCGTGACAGAAAACGTGGCGGACGTGACGCGCGTGGCCACGACGGCGGGTCCCCCATCTCACGCCCACAGCGAAACATGCTCATAACTACCTCTTGGTACCCTTGAAAAAGGTTGGAAACACGCGCGAAGGAGGCATGTTGGCAGTATTCGAGTTGATTCTATGTATCATCGCTGCCGTCGTATTATCCTCCTTCATAAGTCGCTTCATACCCAAGGTCTCAACCCCCCTTGTGCAGATCGCGCTGGGCGCGTTGGCGTCGCAGCTGCCGTTTTTCCCGGACGTGACGCTCAGCCCTGAACTGTTCATGGTACTGTTCATCGCGCCGCTGCTGTATTTGGAAGCGCATGAGATTGACAAAACCGAGCTACTGAAATCCGTCAAACTGTCATTGTCGCTGGCGATCGGCCTGGCGATCGCGACCATGGTGGCGGTCGGTTTCGCATTGCACACCGTCTGGCCGGCGATTCCGCTCGCTGCGGCACTTGCGCTCGGTGCCGCGCTTGGGCCGACGGATGCGGTCGCAGTGTCGTCGCTCGGCAAAGAAGCGGCGCTGACGCAACGGCAGACGAGCGTGCTGAAAGGCGAATCGCTGTTCAACGACGCGTCCGGCATCGTCGGCTTCCAGTTCGCCATCGCGGCGGCCGTCAGCGGTGTATTCGAAGTGGGCGAATCGGCCATGCAATTCGTGGCGTCCTTCTTCGGCGGCGCATTCTTCGGCATCGTCGTGGGCATGGTGGCTGACGTGGTGTTCGAAACGATGCGTTCCCTCGGCTGGGAAACAATGACCACACGTATTCTGATGGAACTGTTCCTGCCGTTCATCCTGTATTTGGGCGCGGAAGCGGTGCACGTTTCCGGCATTCTTTCGGTGGTGGCCGCCGGCCTGCTTATCCGCTTCGACCGCACCGGCATCGGCCCGAATGTGGCACGTACGAATATCGTCTCATCCAGCGTATGGGGGGTGCTGTCGTTCTCGCTGAACGGCACCGTGTTCATTCTGCTCGGCATGCTGCTGCCAAGCGCGATGACCACCAGCTGGGACGATCCGCACGTCAGCAATTGGCTGCTGCTCACTGCGATTCTCGTGGTTTCCGCAGTGGTGATCGTCATGCGCTTCCTGTGGATTTCGCTGATGCTGCGATTGGCGCGCGACACCACCACCGGCAAGCGGCGCAAGATGACGGCGAAACGCTGGCGGTCCGCCGCGGTGATGACGTTCGGTGGACCGAAGGGCACCATCACGCTGTCTCTGATGTTCACCATTCCGTACACGCTTGCGGCAGGCGCGAATTTCCCGATGCGTAACGAGCTGATCTTCATCGCCGGCGGTGTGATAGTAGTGACGTTGCTGCTGGCGAATTTCCTGCTGCCGTTGCTCGCGCCGAATCGCAATAAAGACAATTCGACGGAAATGACGGAAATCACCATCGAAGTGCTGCGCCGGACCGTCGAGGAACTGTCGGGACGCGTCACGCAGGAAAATCGACGTGCGGTGCTCATGATCATCGATTCGTATACGAAACGTATTACACGGCTGAAGCAACGCACCGGCGAAATCGATCCGCAAGGGTACATGAGACTGCAGATCGATGCGCTCAATTGGGAGAAGGAATACGTCAAGAATCGACTGGCGGGCGTGCGCGCTGCGATCAAGGCGAATCCGACCGGGAACCGCGCCGCGAACGATCTGGAAGCCGAAGCTTGCGAGCGCCTGCTCGACCAGATCATGAGCTCGTTGCGTCACATCGAAACGGAGCATAATTCCGGTCGTACGATCTGGCGATTGAAGGGCCGTCTGCGCGCATTGCAGCGTCGTACAGGTACGCTGGTGAGACGCGTGAACAGCCGCATCCGGCGCACGACCCCGCTGTTCAGCGACGATGAGCTGTTCGCGCATACGCGTGTGGTGCAGGTGGATGCGATCGAACATGTGATCGACCGACTGTATGAGGAGATGGGCGGCGACACGTACAACACCGAGCACTGCTCCGGCCTGCTGTTGGACTACCGACGCAGCGAATCCGCGTTGAGGGCGCGTCCGAATATGGGCATCAGCGCCGAAGCGCAGGAACAGGCCGAGGAGGTCAAGCGTGAAAGCTACGGCATCGAGCTGGGCGTGATCCAGGACATGTATGAGGCCGGCGACATCACGCGTGCGCAAAGCAAGCAGCTGCGACGCAACGTGTATGTGATGAGCGTGGATGCGGACGCGCAGATCTGACGTTTTTTCGATTTCCGGCGTTCGGATCGCGTGGCGACGGACGATTGCGCAATGGCGGACGATCGGCTGGAATCGCATCCAGCCGAAATCGTGTTCGTCGGGAACTGTGCCAAATTGCGCCTGAACGAAATCGCCATCGGATTTTCAGGAAGTTTTCAGAAAACACCAGACATGTGCTCAGCATCGAATGGTTATATATGAACTGTCAGCACAACGAGCCGACCAGGAACACAAGAGTTCCCGACAATTGAACCCTTTCTTCTTCTCTCTCCTTTCTCTCCCCGGTGGCCGATCCCACCGGGGTCTTCTTTTTTCACGACCACCTTCTCACGCTATCGACGCACGCTATATTGGGAAGGTATGAGCGACGCAATCGAACATGAAATTCCGCAAACCGCAGACAACAGCAACAAAACGGAGCTGATCGGACGCGAATCGGATGTGGTGCCGGGCCGTTTCGGCGAACCGCTGCAGGTGACGCACGTCCAGTATTCGCGCGGCGGCGGCAACGCGACACCGAAACGGCCGCTGTTCCTGTGCCTGCATGGCTGGGGATCGAATGAGGCTGACCTTGCCGATATGATGCGATACATCGCACCATACAACGATTACGCTTCACTGCGCGCGCCGCTGACGCTGCAGGCGGCCGGCACGTTCACTCCAGGCGCGTACTCCTGGTTCCATGATTGCGTGCCGTCCGGCGAAGACCTCGACCGCGACGCGTTCGCCGCATCCATGGCTATCGACGATTGGGTGTCGCAGAACGTTCCCGAAGACCGTGCCGTCGTGCCGATCGGCTTTTCCCAAGGTGGCTTGCTGGCGATCCATCTGCTGCGCGTGCACCCGGAACGCTACCGTGCGTCGATTTCATTGTCCGGATTCCTTGCGCCTGGGCTCGTCCGCGGCACCGCGCCTGCCGACGACCGTATCGCGCCGCTCAATATTCCCACGTTCTTCGGTTACGGCAACAGCGATACGGTGATCGCCAAGCCGGAGCTTTTCGCCATGAGCGCCTGGCTGGACGAGCACACGTTCCTCACCGCGAAAAGCTACCGTGGGCTCGACCACTCCGTCAGCCTCGACGAGTTCAGCGACCTACGCGGATGGCTCGCCGTGCATGACATCGCGCCGGGGATTCTGTGATGCATCAGTCGGTGATATCGGCCTTGTAGAAGTTCACGTAGGAGCGGCTCGGGGTCGGGCCACGCTGGCCCTGGTAGTGCGAGCCGGTGCCGGCGGAGCCGTACGGATGCTCGGCGGGCGAGCTCAGCTGGAAGAAGCACATCTGTCCGATTTTCATGCCCGGCCACAGCTTCACCGGCAGCGTCGACACATTGGACAGCTCCAGCGTGATGTGCCCTTCGAAACCCGGGTCGATGAATCCCGCGGTGGAGTGAGTGAGGATGCCGAGTCGTCCAAGCGAACTCTTGCCTTCGAGTCGTGCCGCAACCGTCGAATCAAGCTTCACATACTCCCACGTGGAGCCGAGCGCGAACTCGCCCGGATGCAAGATCCACGGCTCATCAGACCGGACTTCGAACTGCTCGGTCAGCTCGCCCTGGTTCTCCGCCGGATCCACATACGTATACGCATGGTTGTTGAACAGACGGAAGAAGCGGTCCAGACGGACGTCGATCGACGCCGGCTGCACCATTTCCGGGGTCCACGGATCGAGCGAAATATGGCCGTCAGCCTGTGCGGCGAGAATGTCGCGATCGGACAGCAGCATCGAAATTCCTCCAAACATCACCGGAACAATCGTCATATGAGCGGGCGCGCAGCCAACGCGCGCCCACCAACTGTCGTCCAGTCTAGCCCGTCGACGCTATAAGCCAGCATCACCGCCGATGCATCGCACGCAGCACGCACTTGCGCAGCTCGGAGGCGACGAGCACAATCATCGCCAGGCCGAGGCATTCGACCCACGCACCCGCGGACAGCGGCACGGTACCGAACGCGGTGTTGAGGAACGGCACGTAGACCACCGCAAGCTGCAGCAGCGTGGACAGTGCGATCGCACCCCACAGCCACTTGTTGGCGAACAGCCCCACGAACACCGACTGGTCATGCGAGCGAGAGCACAGCGCGTTAAGCATCTGCGCGAAGACCAGGATGGTGAAGCCCATCGTGCGCGCTTCCGTCATCTGCGCGTCATGTCCGATGGCATCCACGGAACGGTCCGTGAACAGACCTCCGGCGAGGTGCATGTCCATGCCGATCAGCGTGACGGCGGCCATGATGATGCCGATGAAGATGATGTCGCCCCACATCTGCCCGTCGATCACGCGGTCGGTGAGTTTGCGCGGCTTGCGGGCCATCACGTCGTCGGTGGAGGGATCGACGCCCATCGCCAAGGCCGGTGCCGCGTCGGTGAGCAGGTTGATCCACAGCAGCTGCGTGGCGAGCAGCGGCACGGTCACGCCTTGGCTGCCCGGCTGCGTGATGCCGAGGAAGCCGGCCAGCATCACACCGCCGAAAACCGTGAAGACCTCGCCCACGTTGGAGCTGAGCAGGTATCGCAGGAATTTACGGATGTTGTCGAAAATGCCACGGCCTTCGCGCACCGCTTCGACGATGGTGCTGAAGTTGTCGTCGGCGAGGATCATCTTGGCGCTCTGCTTGGTCACTTCGGTGCCGGTGATGCCCATGGCCACGCCGATATCCGCGGTTTTGACGGCGGGAGCATCGTTTACGCCGTCGCCGGTCATAGCCACGATATTGCCTTGCCGTTGCAGCGATTCGACGATTTTCAGCTTGTGTTCCGGCGCAACGCGCGCGTACACGGAGATTTCGCGGGTGGCCTTGTCGAACGCTTGCTCGTCCGGCAGCTCGTCGAGTTGAACGCCGGTGAGCACTTTGCTACTAAGGTCGGCGCTGCCGACCGAGCTGCCGTCTCCGTCCGTTTCAATAATGCCCAGATCGCTGGCGATGCGTGCCGCGGTAAGCGGATGGTCACCGGTAATCATGACGGTGCGGATACCGGCGCGATGCGCTTCGGCGACGGAATCGCGCACTTCGGTACGCGGCGGATCGATGATGCCGACCATGCCGACCCAGATCAAGTCGCTTTCCAGCACATCGCTTTGGTCGGCGATGTCCGCCACGTGACCGGCGGCGTTGATGCGCACGCCTGGCACTGCGGCGAGCGACGCGGTGCCGAGTGGCCGGTACGCCTGGCCCAGCGTACGATACGCTTCGGCGGACAGGCGTTCCACGGCGGCGAGGATCTGCTGGCGATCGCCTTGCGTCATCGGTCGTACGGCACCGTTGACCGCGATGCGGCTGCAGTAGCCGAGCAGTACGTCGGGGGCACCCTTGGCGAAGACGGTGAGACGCCCGGCATCGGCGTTGTCCTGCGCGACGACGGCCATGCGTTTGCGGTCGGAGGTGAATGGAATCTCGCCGACGCGCGTGTAGTTGGCGTATTTGCGATCGGCCTTCACCTTGCGTGCGGCGACGATAAGCGACACCTCAGTCGGATCGCCCACGGCCTCCCATAACGTATTGGCAGAGGAAGCGGAATCCGCGCCGTTCCGCACGGTTTCGACGGCGGTCTCGCGAAGCTCGCCGTCGTTTGCGATCGCGCCCACGGCCAGCGTGGTGACGGCCTCGGCCTGCGCCGCTTCGGCGGCTCCCGTAATTCCCGCGGCTTCCGCCGCGTCAATCGCAATCATTCTGCCTTCTGGCGCATAGCCGGTGCCGGTCAGCTGCACCTCACCGCTCGGCGTGACCACGCGTTCCACCGTCATCTCGTTGCGGGTGAGCGTGCCGGTTTTGTCGGAGCAGATCACCGACGCGGAACCGAGCGTTTCCACGGAATGCAGTTTCTTGACGATCGCATGATGTTCGGCCATGCGGCGCACGCCGAGCGCGAGCACGACTGTCAGAATCGCGGCGAGCCCTTCCGGCACGGCCGCGACGGCCAGCGAAACGGATAGCAGCAGCGAATCGATTACGTCGTGGATGTCGTTGAAGCCTTCGGTCAGCGCAAGCGCCACCAGCACGACCGCCGCGATAATGCACACCGCGATGCCGAGAATCTTGGAAACGTAGTTCATTTCCTTCTGCAGCGGACTGTCATCATCATCCGTGGCCTGCAGAAGGTCCGCGATTTTACCGACCTGCGTGCGCATGCCGGTGCTCGTCACGATTGCGCGGCCGGTGCCTTGCGTCACGGACGTGCCGTTGAACACCATATTGGCGCGATCACCCAAGGCCTTGGCTTCGGCAAGTGTGTCGACGTTTTTGCCGACCGGTACGCTTTCACCGGTCAGGCTCGCTTCCGCCACGCGCAGGCTGGCGGCGGCGAGCAGACGTCCGTCGGCGGGAATGGAGTCGCCTTCACCGAGCACGACCATGTCTCCCGGCACCACGTCGACGGTGTTGATGCGTGCGATTTTGCCGTCGCGCAGCACGTTGGTTTGCGGCGCGGTCATTTGGGAGAGCGCTTCGACGGCTTCTTCCGCTTTCGATTCCTGAATGTAGCCGAGTACCGCGTTGACGATAAGGATAAGCACAATGACGATGGCGTCGAACGGCAGTATTTCGCCGCCTTCCGCGCCTGGCGCAGCGTTGGCTTTTTCGATGAACCATGCGATGAGCGAGATGCCGGTGGCAGCGAGCAGCAGGTAGACGAGGGGGTCTTTGAACTGCGCCAGGAACTTCTTCCATTTTGGCACGGGTGGTGCGGATGCGAGCTCGTTCGGCCCGTATTGCGCGAGTCGGCGTTCAGCTTCGGCTTGGCTCAGACCGGTGTTCGGATCGACGCCGAGCGATGCGGCCACGGCTTGCGCGTCGGCAAGCGACGGGTCGATTTGTGGCGGCTGCTGGTTTTGCTGATCCTGCCGAATCTGCGTGCGATCGCCCGTAGCGGAATCGCCGTCAAAATTGGCATGGGACTGGATGGACTGATCTTTCTTGCGATCATCCATGGTGATCTCCTTGGGAACGCCGCGGAGTAGTCAGCTCTCCCCCGTCTTACGTATGCCTCGAATCGCGGAAATCGAAAATCCGCGGAATCGCAAGCATTTTGCAAAGGCGAGGCAACGCTGCGCGGTTGTGGGCACCGGGCGGACGCCATCGGTGCATCCTGTTATTATCGCACATCCTCGGCGTGTGAAAAATGGACATGTGGCGGAACGATGCATGGCACGCGACGGATGCACGATACCATGAAGTGTGATATATTATCGGTAGTTAGTAAAATTCATTACTAAACGGTCGTGCAACATCGCACGGCGCAACCGCAACGATGCAGTGACACCAAGTAATACAGGGGGATGCAAGATGGCAGATACAGCCGAACTCGCAATCGTACATGCAACCACGGCAAGTGCAAGCTGGCTCACCGATCCGACGGTGTTCGCAGCGAACCGCAAGCCGGCACATTCCAGCCACCGATATGTCATCGGCGAGACGAGCGAGCCGAAGCAGAGCCTCGACGGCGAATGGAAGGTTCGTATCGAACAAGCGCGCAACGTGGACGTGGAAAGCGCTCCGTTCGCGGCCGTCGATTTCGAGGATGGCGATTTCGGCGCGATCGAGGTGCCGGGCCACTTGCAGATGGCCGGCTATCTCAAGAACAAGTACGTCAACATCCAATATCCGTGGGACGGTCACGAGGATCCGCAGGCGCCAAATATTCCGGAAAACAACCATGTGGCGATCTACCGCCGTCGATTCGCGCTCGACGCGCAGCTTGCGCGCACGCTGGAAAACGACGGCACGGTCAGCCTCACCTTCCACGGTGCCGCCACCGCGATCTACGTATGGCTTGACGGCACGTTCGTGGGTTACGGCGAGGACGGATTCACGCCGAGCGAATTCGATGTGACGGAAGCGCTGCGAAACGGCAATGGCAACGCCGCCGATTCCCCCGAAGCCGAGCATACGCTCACCGTCGCCTGCTACGAATATTCGAGCGCCTCTTGGCTGGAAGACCAGGATTTCTGGCGACTGCACGGCCTGTTCCGCACCGTCGAGCTCGCCGCCCAGCCGCATACGCACGTCGAAACCGTGCAGCTTGAAGCCGACTACACCGCAGCCGACACCGCCGGTACGGCCGACACCGCCGAACTCAACGCGGCACTCACCTTGCGCAACCCCGCCGACGCGATGACTATCGAAAGCACGCTGCGCGACGGCGACGGAAATGTCGTATGGGAATCAACGCAGGCCTGCAACGGCGAAATCGCCCTTAATTCCGGCAAAATGACGAACATCGCGCCGTGGAGCGCGGAATCGCCGACGCTGTACACGCTGACCGTACGCGTCGTCGGACATGACGGCGCCATCATCGAAACCGTGACGCAGAAGATCGGCTTCCGCACATTCCGCATCGAAAACGGCATTATGACGCTCAATGGCAAGCGCATCGTGTTCAAGGGCGCGGACCGCCACGAATTCGACGCGAAGCGCGGGCGTGCGATCACCCGCGAGGACATGCTTTCCGACGTGGTCTTCTGCAAGCGGCACAACATCAACGCCATCCGCACCTCCCACTACCCCAACCAGGAGTATTGGTACGACCTGTGCGACGAGTACGGTCTGTATCTGATCGACGAGACGAATATGGAGACGCACGGCACGTGGGTGGCAAACAATGTCGAGCGTCCTGAAGACGGCATCCCCGGCAGCCGCCCCGAATGGGAGGGCGCGTGCGTGGACCGCATCAACAGCATGATGCGCCGCGATTACAACCATCCGAGCGTGCTGATCTGGTCGCTTGGCAACGAGTCGAGCGCGGGCGAGGTTTTTCGTGCGATGTATCGCCACGCGCACACGATTGATCCGAATCGTCCGGTACATTACGAGGGTTCCGTGCACATGCGCGAATTCGAGGATGTGACGGACATCGAAAGCCGTATGTACGCGCATGCTGACGAAATCGAACGCTATCTGAACGACGGCAGCCCGGCACATACGGACGGTCCAAAGAAGCCGTACATTTCCTGCGAATACATGCACGCAATGGGCAATTCGTGCGGCAATATGGACGAATACACGGCGTTGGAACGCTACCCGATGTACCAGGGCGGTTTCATTTGGGATTTCATCGACCAGGCAATCGAGACCAAGCTGCCCGACGGCACGACACGCATGTGCTACGGCGGCGATTTCGGCGATCGTCCAAGCGATTACGAATTCTCCGGCGACGGCCTGCTGTTCGCCGACCGCACCCCCTCGCCGAAAGCGCAGGAAGTCAAGCAGCTGTATGCGAACGTGAAAATTGCAGTTTCGGTCGATGAAGCGCGTATTACGAACGACAATCTGTTCGTGTCTACGGGCGATTATCGCTTCGTGCTGCGGATTTTGGCCGACGGCAAGCCGGTATGGTCGACTACGCGCCGTTTCGACGTGGCCGCCGGCGAGAGCGCTTCATTCGAAGTCGATTGGCCGGTTGATGACTACCGCAGCAACGCCGAAGAGCTGGTTTTGGAGGTATCGCAGCAGCTTGGCAACGCTTGCGATTGGGCACCGGCCGGCTACGAGCTGGCGTTCGGCCAGTGCGTGGTGGCAGGTGCGAAGACCACTGCAGATGCCGTTGACGCGGCCGGAGCTCCGGCCGACGGCACCGTCACCCTTGGCCGCTGGAACGCCGGCGTGCGCGGACAGGGTCGTGAAGCACTGTTCTCCCGCACACAAGGGGGTATGGTTTCATATACGTTCGGCGAGCGCGAATTCGTGCTGCGCCGCCCGTCAATCACCACGTTCCGTCCGCTGACGGACAACGATCGCGGTGCTGGACACGCTTTCGAACGTGCCGCGTGGGCGGTCGCAGGAAAGTATGCGCGTTGCGTCGACTGCGCGATCGCAAATCGTGGAGAAAATGCCGTGGAAGCCACGTATACGTACGAATTGGCGATTCCGCAGCGCACGAAAGTGACGGTCCGTTACGTTGCCGACACGGCCGGCCTCGTTTCGCTCGACGTCGAGTATCCAGGCGAGAAGAACGGCGATCTGCCAACGATTCCGGCGTTCGGTATCGAATGGGCGCTGCCGGTGGAATATGCGAACCTGCGATTCTACGGCGCCGGTCCGGAAGAGACGTACGCCGACCGCAGGCACGCGAAGCTGGGTGTATGGAGCACGACGGCTGGCGATGATTGCGCGCCGTACCTGCTGCCGCAGGAAACCGGCAATCATGAGGATGTGCGTTGGGCGGAGATCACGGACGATTCCGGCCACGGTGTGCGCGTGAAGCGCGGTGCCGGCGCAAAGCCGTTCGCGATGAGCCTACTGCCGTATTCGAGCACGATGCTGGAAGAGGCGCTGCATCAGGATGAGCTGCCGAAGCCGCGTCACATGTTCCTGCGTCTGTTGGCCGCGCAAATGGGCGTCGGCGGCGACGATTCGTGGATGTCGCCGGTGCATGAGCAGTACCAGCTGCCCGCCGACCAGCCGCTCAGCCTCAACGTTCAGCTCAAGCTGTTCTAGGTTCGCGCGGATGTTGTGGAAGCGTATTCGCACATCAGCAACATCCGCACTTACGCAACGTGGCGCGGCCTGCGAGACAATCGCCGGTCGCGCCACGTCCTTCTTCCCCGCTGCCTTACGTCGCGCAGTGCAGTGCGTCCTGCGCCTTGCCGTACAGTTTTCGGCGTTTTGTTGAAAGCTGAAATTGGACATGATGACTAAAATATGAGACACGACTTTAAAACAACAGTGGTTTTAAGGCGCATCTCAAAGAAAAAAGGGGGACATTATGAGCAACCCGAACATGAATCCGAACCCGCAAAGCGGCGGACAGGACGACGCGCAAACCTCGCGTTATTTCGATAATCCTTACGGCTATCCGTATGGCTATCCATACGGTCCCGGCCAACCCAATCCGAACGATTCCAACGGCGAATGGAAGCCCGTAAGCCCCTTCAAACTGATGGAATCGTGGCTGCCGCAGCGTGCGAAGAACGCGATTCGCGGCGCGTACGGCATCATCGGCGTGATCGCCATCGTACTCGGCTTGGCGCTGTTTATTTGGCCGGGTGCGACGCTTAAAATCGCAGCGATCGCGTTGGGCGCGTATTTCGTGGTTTCCGGCGTGGTTCGTATCGTCACGGCGATCGTGGAACTCGGTCTGCCGGGCGGCTGGCGTGTGCTGGATATTCTGGTCGGCCTGCTGTTGTCCGTCGGCGGCGTGGTCATGCTGAAGAATTCGGCGCTGTCCGGCGCGACGCTGGCAGTGGTCGTCACCATGGTGGTGGGCGTCGGCTGGATGATGGAAGGCGTGATGGCGCTGGTGGAATCGTGGCGTATGCCCAGTTCCGCATGGGCTGTGATTTACGCGCTGATTTCGATTATCGCTGGCTGCGTGATGCTGTTCTGCCCGGTGGCGTCCACCGGCTGGATGATCATCTTCGGCGGCTGCGCGCTGGTGGTGCTCGGCATTGTGGCGATCGTCCGCGCGTTCACGTTCGGCAAGGTGGGCAAGAAGGGCTGATTTCCCGCAATCGCAACGCCGGCCACACCACCGGTCGCATTGCCTTTTTCTGTCGCACGATTCGGCGTTTCGATACAGACGCCGAATCGTGCGACTTTTTCTTTATGCCGCCCCGCATCGCCGGCAAAATACGATACGAAACCAAAGACGCAACGGAAGATTGACAGCAATCGTAACGCTGCGTTATGCTAGGTGAAACGTTTCGACGAAACGATTCGACGCACAGACGCGCACAGTACGGAACAACCACAGAAAGCGAGCTGAATGACAGGCATCAAAGACGTCGCCCGCGAAGCCGGAGTATCCGCCAGCACCGTTTCCTACGTGCTGTCCGGCAAGCGTTCGATTTCCGCGAAAACCACCGAAAAAGTCATGGCTGCCGTAGACAAGCTCGGCTACACTCCGGACGCCAGCGCCCGCAAGATGCGCGGCATGCGCAACCAGCTCATCGCGCTGAGCTCCCCGATTCGCGGCGACATCAACAAAGCCCGCTACAACGCCTACTTTCTGCACACCGCATGGGCCGCAAGGAACGCTGGCTATGACGTGATGTTGCTGACCGGCCCGGACGCCACGAAAGACATTCGTCGCGTGACGCAAAGCAATCTCGTCGATGGCGTCGTCCTGCTTGACGTCGAACAGGACGACGAACGTGCGGCCGCGGCCATGACCTTCCCCAAGCCGTGCGTGGCGATTGGTTATCCGTCATCGCATGCCGGCTGCGCCTGCGTGGACATCGATTTCGCGCTGATGGGCCGCAAGGCCGTCGATTTTCTGTACGAAAAGGGGCATCGCACCGTCGCGTTCCTGCGCAACAACGAATCCAATTACGACCGCCGTTCCGGTTACGTCATCCTCTTCCGCGAAAGCCTGCTGGCGCACGCGAAGGAGCGTGGCATGACAATCATCGAATCCGAGCATTACGAGGAAGATAGTTTCGATGCGAAGCGGTTCGTCCGCACCATTTTCGCGCGGCCCGACCGCCCATCCGCCATCATCAACCAGGCGAATGCGGGCGTGCTCAGCCAAGTGTTGGTGGAGCTGCACGACAATGGAATGACGATTCCGCAGGACGTTTCGGTGCTGTCGTGCGGCACGTATTTCGAGGGCGAGCCTACGCGCTTCCCCATCACCGAAATGCCGGTCATGCCGGAGGAACTGTGCGCCGAAGCCGTGAATCTGCTGACTTCCGCCATCGAGGAACGCGCCGATATCAACGGTTCCGTCAAGCTCATCGAACCCGCGCTGAAGCGCCGCGGATCCGTTGCGGAAGCGGGGTCCGGCGGCACACAATAAATTTTCTTGCGATTGCCAGCACCGCAGTCGGACACCAATCGCAAGGCCAAGCAATATCGGCAGCATAATTTCATACGGATAATCGAAACGTTTCAACATCGGCCGGCCCCGTTCGGCCGATTGCCAAGATTTTCAGATTTCCAAGTAAGGAGAACAAATATGAATACTATGGCGACTTCCGGTTTCGGCAACGGTGCCCTCGATTCGCTAGCAATCGCGACGGACCACGGCCGTACACGTTGCGTCAACGCCGAAAACCCGACCGGCGGCAAGGGCACTGCAGCCACCGCCGCCAGCGCGCTCGGCCCGTCACGTAAGGGCAGCCCTTGCATCCAGACGATCAAGGCGGGCGATTCGGTCACGCTGATGGACGTCGATGGCCCGGGCGTGATTCGCCACATTTGGATGACGGTCACCGACCGCACTTCCCCGACCGGTCCGAACGTACTGCGCAATCTCATCCTCGAATTCTATTGGGATGGCGAGGAGACGCCGTCCGTGCAGTGCCCGATCGGCGATTTCTTCTGCTGCGGTCACGCACAGGCCTGCCGTATCAATTCCATCCCGATCATGGTGGTGCCAAATCGAGGTTTCAACTGCTATTTCGCCATGCCGTTCGAGCACGCGCGCATTGTGCTGCGCAACGATCACAACGAGGACGTGCCGGCCTTCTTCTACCAAATCGACTACACGGAATACGACGCGCTGCCAGCCGATGCGATGCGCTTCCATGCGCAGTGGCGCCGCGAACGCGTCACCGAAATTGCCCGTGACTACACGATTCTCGACAATGTGCACGGCCATGGCGCGTACATCGGCACCTACCTTGCGCTGACCGCACTGGAAAGCCGCTGGTGGGGCGAAGGCGAAGTCAAAATGTACATCGACGGCGATGAACAGTACCCGACGTGGTGCAGCACCGGAGCGGAAGACTACTTCGGCGGCGCGTGGAGTTTCGCCGACTTCGACGAGCATGGCCGCATGCGCGAGAACACGTTCACCGGACCGTACCTAGGATTCCCGTTCTATTCGCAGCGTCTTGCCGCGCACCGCGAAAGCGACTACTGGGATGTGGCCACACCCGTCATGCGCGGCCTGTACCGCTGGCACATTCCGGATCCGATTTATTTCGATTCTGACCTGCGCGTCACCTGGCAGCAGATCGGCACCGAGGAAGCCGGCAATTTCGAGCGGCAGGATGACGTCGCGTCGGTGGCATACTGGTACCAGATTGAACCGCACACGCCGTTCGATCCAATCGGCGACCGTCACTTCCGTCAGCCCCGCTGATTTACGATTATTCCGCTGATTTACGCCGATATCGCCGTATCGTGCGTTGACATGGGAATGGATATGTTCCGTCTCGTGTCAGCGTACGATACGGCGATTGTGTTGTTATGCGGGCACAGTAATCACATTTTCTTCAAGATAACCCGATGATTTTACAATAGAAATGACGATTGCGGCATGCCAGACGCATACCGACGTGCGTATAGTAAAGGCACAACAGAAAAACAACAGAAGAACGAAGAACAAGAAAAACAACACAATAGCGACGCACCGCACGATGTAGAGAAGAAAAAAAGAAGCAAGAAACCAGGCGGTCGTCCGAAAGGAAACATCATGAAGAACAACGACACTTTCAACCAGATCATCAACTCCAACCTCGCTTCCATCGATCCGGGCTTCGGCCAGTTCGCACTTGCCAAGGCTTCCGCCGACCTGATGAAGAAGGTCCTCAACAAGTAAGACCTTCAAGCAGGAAGGCAAGCCGAACCGCGTCAGGCCATCTCTTTGAAACAGACCGCGTGAGGCAAGGCACCGCCGCAGCGAACGCTGCGGCACCGATTCTCTTCTTTCCGATTTTTTAAATCGCATAGCGGGAGGCCGCGATTCCAACCGAATCGCGGCCTCCCGCTTTTTCATACGCGCACATGCACCCCTGTCTTGCCGGCAATGTCCATTATTTGTGCCACACAATCACGCCAATACATCGCTTTCCGTCAACTTCGCACGAACTTAACAGCAAGTTACCAGCGAACTTAACAGATGCGAAGTTGCCGTTAGATAACGTCCGAATTCCTGCGCACTTTCGGTTTTGTTCTTCGTTGAGATGTTGAA